>Ga0172364_10000236_pt1 | contig 37356 bp, 17 predicted proteins | sample LakKivSesite10cm_FD_114545 | JGI IMG/M metagenome (GOLD analysis project Ga0172364, IMG submission 114545) | Sediment microbial communities from Lake Kivu, Rwanda - Sediment site 10cm | ecosystem: Environmental > Aquatic > Freshwater > Lake > Sediment | place: Rwanda: Western Province, Lake...
ATTCAATGACCATTCATCAAAATTTTTCTTAAATGGCTCGCCACGGAATAAGTTAAATGCCTGTAAATACTCACGTTTTGCAAAAACCCACTCACCTGCCCGCTCAAGCGCCTTTGCCTGGGCTGAGGTTTGCTCGAATTCTTGATAATCAGTAGTAAAATAGATATGCTCATTTACCAGGATCGATTCACCATATTTCCTTGAGATCGCTAAGAGATGTCCCGGTATTTTTAAAGCTTTTTTTATGCGCAACAGGGCATGAGATAATACACGTGCTGGATTTCTATTTTTGCCCCAGAAATTCTTGAGTAGTGGCTCAAGATTTAGATTTTTGCCCGGCTCCTGGATCTTGTTAGCGATATACAATAGCAATGCAGAATCTTTTGGTGCGAGTTTCATTTTTAAATATTTTTGATTTCGATAAATTACGACCCTGCCCAGAAAATTTATATGATATACAATTGTGCCAGTGTTAAATATAGGCAGTTTTAAAATTGTTCTGGGCAGAAAAGTAGGTTTGTTTTTAGCAATCCTTTTTTGGATAATTTCTGGAAAAAAGAATAGATAACGATAGAAATAGAACATCAGTCCTTTTCTTTGAGCATACTTATAACCAGCAGTATATCCCTGGTTTTTCAATAACCAGGCAAGTTTTATCGTGGATAATTTAAGGTATCCTTTATTCCGGGGAAATTTATTAAGCAGGATATTTGCTACCAGTAATTGTCGATACATCTTAATCTTTTTTAAAAACGCCTTCAGTTCAGTTAACAAATCACCAGCCTTTTTGGTTTGGCCCAGACACATATGTGCGCTTGCCATTGCCAGATAGGCATTGGCGATATCAAGGTATAAGCCTGCTCCTTTTGACACATCCAAGGCTTTTTGTGCCCAATCAAGTGCCTCTGAAGGGCTCGCCTCAATCAATGCAAACAATGACTGAAAACGGAACAACTGGGTATCCCTTGCCCAATCATAAATTTCTGCCTCTTTCAACAGTTGTTGTGCGGTCTTTTTGTCACATCTCAATAGATGAATATAAATTGCCAGCAAGGTCTTTAATCTCTTTTTTCTCTCTTCATCAATACCCTCCATTGCTTTAACGAGTAACTTTTCTGCAGTGTTATAATCCTCAAGGTCTATAAACTGAACTGCAAGGTCATATAGAAAATTGTATAAAGGTTTTTTGTGCTGGGAGATTAAACGATAACAATATCGGGCAATTTTGAATGTCTTCCCAAATTGCAATTTTCCAACAAGGGCATGGCATTTTGATAATAGAATGGTAAAACGAATTGGCAAAAAATCCCTTGATTTTCGGCGGGATTGATGAATTAATCCTTCAATCTTCTTCGTCCATTTATTTAACTCTTTCGAAGAACCATACCAGGATAATGACACCAGTAGTGCCACACCAATTCTCAATGCTGAGTAATGCCAGTTATTTTTTATACACCTGTGAAAGACATTTTTTGCGCCCCTGATATATTCATGCAATGGTATGGTTCCAAACTGCATAGTCAGTTTCTCTAATTGACGTCGGGTATTTAAAAATTCATCGGGAATCTTAAGAACGAGTTCATTTTTCGGTAGACAAGGGATGCTATTTAAAATTTTTACTGATTCGCGTATTTTGTTTGATTCATATAGTTTCTGTGACTGTAATAATTTTTTCTTTGTTTCATTTGTGAGAGGAACAAAATCAGTAAAATCATTGCCGATATTATCCTTTGCAAAACCGCAATAACCATACCTGTGCCAGATATTCCAGATACCGTGATAGGAGATCTTCAAGCCATTTTTTTGCAATAATTTCTGTGCCTGTTTGACAGTAAGACAAGGATATCTTTCTTTATAACTGATGACCAGGCGTTCAGAATTTTTGGGGATGCGATTCCAGGGCTTTTTATAAGAAAATAAATCCTTTTCACCAATTTTTTTATACTGTCTAATCCATTTATATACAGTCTGATAATGGATATTAAATCTTGCGGCGGTCTTGCGCAAAGATGATTTATTATGAAAATATTCCTCAATTACCATTTTATATAATTCTTGATATTTGTTATACATAAGCGGGATATTATAGTCAAAAATTGCTAAATTGTCAACTATCTATTATAGCAAGCTGTACTGTGCGCTAATTATTGTATTTATAAGTATTGTTTTTCTTATTTTTGAACACAATTATATATATAACTTTAATATGAAAGGAGGTTTTATGCGAACTGGTTCATATGTTATGATAATTATTCTTGCTGGTTTTATAATAGCACAGGCTAGTAATCTGCCTTGGGTCTGGCAGAATCCGATTCCTGAAAGTAACGAATATACAGATGTCTGCATTATCAATGAAAATATTGTGTTTGTCGTGGAAGAAGAGGGAGGAACAATCCTCAAGACCACGGATGCAGGATTGACCTGGAGTATAAATTTTACACCATATCCTGATAGCCAACCCGGTTATTATGAACTCTATGGTATTGACTTTCCTGATTCATTGACCGGTTATGCAGTGGGAAATTTCTGGGGCTCGGGTTGGAACCAAACATATCACGCAATTGTTCTAAAGACAACTGACCAAGGTGCACATTGGACGTTTCAGTATCTTGGTCCCAATGGAACCTGGTTGTATGATGTTGATTTTCCGCAGGGAAACACCCAGATTGGTTATGCAGGAGGCCGGGGTGGAATGATTTTGAAGACAACAAATGGTGGGCAAGATTGGAGTGCACAGAGTTCAGGAACCACCTGCGACATCAAGGCAGTCCATTTTCCAGTTGATGCGAATACTGGCTATGCAGTGGGCGGAAATAATACTTCAACTCCAGTATTGCTCAAGACTACAGATGGCGGCACGCATTGGAATAGCCAGACAAGCCCGGCAAGTGTAACATACTGGGATGTCTGTTTTGTTGATAATCAGACTGGCTATGCTGGAGGCTATACATTAGGAAGCGGTGGCAATGGAACAATTATTAAAACCACAAATGGTGGCAACTCCTGGACTCAGATATGGTATCAAGCTTTGCGCGAGATCTATTCAGTCCATTTTTTAAATAGTCAGACCGGTTATGCTGGTGGCTGGGCACACCCAAATTCAGGATGGAGTGGAAGTTTTATAATGAAAACAACTGATGGTGGTGGTAACTGGAATCCAGTATTTATTCCTAAGTTTATGACTTATGTCCTTCCTATTGGCTTTGCAAATACACAAATCGGATATGCGGCAGGATATGTTTATGACCAGAATGGTGGTCATGGTCAACTTCTGAAAACTACCGATGCAGGCGCAGCCTGGAATTTTTTGAATACCGGACCTGAGGGAATCTTCTGGGCAGTTGATTTTCCGGAAAGTGACGAGGTCGGCTATGTTGCTGGTGATGCAGGATATATTTTCAAGACTATAGATGGTGGCACAAACTGGATACAGCAGTCTACTGGTACGGGTCAGATTTTCTATGATGTAGATTTTCTTGATAATCAACTGGGATTTGCTGCAGGTGCAAATGGAACTTTTTTCAAGACCACAAATGGTGGCAATGTCTGGATACCAAAAAATTCAAATACAACTGCTACATTGTATGCAATAAATTTTGTTAGTACACAGGTCGGTTATCTCGGTGGACTGGGAAGTTCTGGCGGTGTGATATTAAAGACGACTGATGGAGGTGATAACTGGACCAGCCAGAGCATACCTAATAACAATACCTATCGAGCAATTCAGGATATCTTCTTTTTTGACACTGATACAGGTTATGCAGTTGCTGGTGCTACACCAGGTTATGGAGGAGCATCAGGTCTTGTATACAAAACTACAAATGGGGGTCAGAACTGGGTTGAGAATTATGCGCCTTCTTCAGCAAATTTCTATGCGATAGACTTTCCTGAGAATAACCAGGTTGGTTATATATCAGGATTAATGGGAAGCACTGGTTCCTACAAAATGATAAAGACGATAAATGGTGGAGGTTCCTGGACCGGTCAGGGACTGGGTGGTGGGATTGTTCCTGCGGTGTCGGTTTCTTTTTCAGATAATCTTACTGGTTATGCAGTATTCAGGCCCGGTGGTTATAATATGATGATGAAGACAACGAATGGCGGTACAAACTGGTTTGCGCTCAATTCTTTAACCTGGCATGGGTATGAAGATATCTTTGCTATAAATGCAAATATTGTGTATGCAGTTGGTCGTGGCGGTATGATTCGCAAGACCACAAATGGTGGTCAGGTCTGGATTGCAGAGGAGAAGGGCGACGAGAATCTAAATGTAGATAATCATGGCCAAAGATTGTGGGTCTACCCGAATCCATTCAGGAATGCCACAACTATTAAATTCCAAATCCCAAATCCCAATGACCAAATTCCGTCCACAGGACGAGAATCCTCGCAAAGCGGGACAAATCCCAAATCCCAAACGCCAAATCATTCCGCAATTCGCAATTCGCAATCCGAAATTTCATTAAGGATCTACGATGCGACCGGTCGTTTGGTTAGACAATTTAACCATTTAACTATCCAACCATCCAACCATCTAACTACTGTCGTCTGGCAGGGCGACGACAATTCCGGTCGCAAATTGCCGGCAGGGGTTTATTTTGTAAGATTTGAAGCAGGCGAATTTAACAATATAGAAAAGATAGTATTAATGAGATAAGTAAATAGGGTGGGAAGTTAAGAGGTTAGAATTATTTGGGACCTTCTTAATCTTTTGTCATCCTGGGTTCAATCTGTTTAACAGGTAGCCAGTAGTATAACAAAAGATGATGTTTAAGGTAGGTATTGACATTTTTTATTATATTGATATAATCTATTATCTGAAAGGAGGTGAGAAAACAATAAAAGTGGTTGAGATATTGGTATGTAGTAGCAGAATTTATTATGCTAAAAATAATAAATATAGTTGCTCAATCAATTGGGCAACTAATATACTAATATAATATAAAAAAGGAGGTTGATATGTTAGGTTTATTGCTTGGGTTTTTGCTGGCAATGAGACCAGCGATACCAGGGAAGATGACACCGGAACTAGTCGAGATATTGAATAATGCTACGGATAATGAAAAAATATTAGTGATCGTTCATATGGCTACAGAATATCCTTATGCCCAGGTACGGAGTATGTCACCACAGGAAAGGTGTGTGGTATTCAGGGATGTGGCACTTAATTCCCAGCGCACAATAGTTGAATACTTAAAATCACTACCTGATGAATTTGCTGAAGTAGGTGGTCAATTCTGGATATTCAATGGATTCCATTTAAAGGCTATAAAACCAATTATTTATGAACTTGCAAAGCGGGATGAGGTCTGGTTTATTTGCCACAATGGAATCATAAAACTTGATGCAGAGGTTGTGCCAGCGCCAGATGTGACTGCTCGTGCCGCAGAATGGAATATCATAAAGATAAAGGCAGATTCATGCTGGCTGGCTGGATACAGTGGTTCAGGGATTATCATTGGACACATTGATACTGGTGTATTAACGACCCATGAGGCACTTGCTGGAAAATGGCTCTCACCTTACTGGCGGGATGGTGTGAACAATCAGTCATCGCCCTATGATGACCACGGCCATGGTACACATACTATGGGAACTATCCTTGGTGGTGATGGACCAGGTCCGTTTGCCAATGATGTTGGTGTAGCATACGGTGCCCAGTATATTCCGACCAAGGGATTTGATTCAGGCGGTTCTGGCCAGTATGCCTGGATTGATACCTGTATGCAGTATCTTGCTAATCTGAAGGCGGGAGGCGTAGATATCAGGGTAATTGGTAATTCCTGGGGTGGTAGTGGCACAGATCTGCACTTCTGGGATGCGGTATTAAACTGGAAAAGCCTTGATGTATTTCCGGTCTTTTCCAATGGCAATAGTGGTCCTGGTTCAGGCACAGTCGGTTCGCCTGCAAGTTATCCATTATCAATGGGTGTTGGTGCGACAACTGTGGATGATACTATGGCGGGTTTTTCTTCCCGTGGGCCAGCACCAAACCAGAGTCCGTGGAATGACCCGCAATACTGGTATTATTCAACCTGGAATCTTTTAAAACCTGATGTTTCTGCCCCGGGTGTTGCAGTTCGCTCCTCATATAATAACGGTGGTTATACTTCAATGGATGGAACCTCAATGGCATCACCACATGTCACAGGTGGAACTGCGGTTATTCTGGAAAAGAATGGTAATTTGACACCTGACCAACTTTATGAGATTTTTTATACAACCTGTGACCAGCCTTCTGGGGGTGCACCTTACCCTAACAATAACTATGGCTGGGGAAGAATAAATCTCTATCGGGCATTACAGCAGACACCGCCGCCAACTCCACACCACAATATGCGGGTTCAAACCATTGTTGTACCGGGAACAAGGGAACGTGAATATACTGTTATTCAGCCCCAGATTCGTTATAAGAATGCAGGAACCTTTGATGAAAATAATATTCCAGTTGTCTGCGAGATAAAGCGCGGCGCTACTACAATCTATACCAGTAATCGCACAATCAATTTTCTCGCCCAGAATGACGATACATTAATAACTTTTGACAATTTTGCACTTGGTAGTTGCGGAAATCATTATCAGGCAATTGGAATTGCTAATCTTGGCACTGATACCTTAAAATATGATGATACCTTAAAGAAGAATTTTACCTCAGCAAGGGTCTATGAGGTTGTAACACCAGATTGTGATGCCTGGAAGATTGCCAACGCTGATTCAGGTATACCGCCAGCACCAACAAACCCAGCATGGATTGTTGCCACAACAACTGAAAAACAGCAGATTTCAGTCCTTGATAATGACTGGTGGGTGACCGGTGGTGCAGCAGATACAGCACACCAGGATCTGCAATTGTACGGATTCAAACTCACGGGTATTCCTGATACCTCAATAGAAGAGATGACTGTTGAATGGTGGGGACATCATGGTAGTACAATGCACAATCAACTTAAATTAAGACTTTGGAATACCCTGACCAGCGCCTATTCACTGAAGTTAACCCAGACCGACATTACCAGTGACCAGCTTTTCAGTGTTATTGTGAGTGATGATTCTGCTGAAACCTATGTGGGCAATGATGAATTCTTTTATACCTGTTTAGGTGCTGATGTGTATATAAAATCCTCGTGCCCATTGCTCTTCACACATAATAAGAATCGCGATTACTTTATCGGTGATATTATCACTGGAAGTGATATCGGCACCTGGATTGGTCGGGTATTAGGTGTGAATCTATATGCACCACCAGATTATGACGAATATGTAAAGATTGACGGCGATAAATTGACACTGGTAAATGGAAAATATCATCTGAGTGTGAATGAGATGCTACAGGAAGTTAGTTATCTTGACTATGTGCAATTGTATGTTGTCGATCATCCAGCAGATTGTGATATATCTCTGCAGGAAGCATTACTCTGGCCGGGGTATCAGGGATTAAAATTATACAGTGGTCAGAATAGGCCGATCCTCAGGGCGACGGATGAAAAGGGTCAGGACATAACTCAATATCTAAATGAAGTTGACAGGAATTTTGTGCCATTTAAAGGCACAGGATATGTGGGATTTGCAAAACCGTATACGATTACACTTGATCTTGGTGAATTGAACGAATCGAATAAAGCTGTCCTCTGTCTCTACGGAAGCACACGGTTTCCTGATGCTGGTGAAGTCAAACAGGTGAGCGATATCTACCAGGCGTATCAGAAGGGAATGAAGGTTCAAAATCCAATTGTTGAGGTATTTAATAACAATAAGTGGCATCGGATAAAATCCTGTGGTATGCCTGCAGGTCATAATAAACTTGTGACATATCCCCTCTATGATGGAAAAGGCAATTCTATATTCAAGGGTAAAGACCATAAGCTCAGAATTACATTCCATCATGAGGTCTATCTTGATAAGGCCTGGATAAGTCTGAATCAGGATGAGGCATATCGGATTCAAGAACTCAATCCTAGTTCTGCAGACCTGCATTATTATGGCCACAGTGCTTATGTTTCTGCTGATGGTAAATATCCCGGTGAGTTTGATTATGCTACAAAAGTTCCTGTTGATTATGCCCAGGCTGCGGGATACTATACCCGATATGGAAATGTTCTATCATTACTACAGGAAAGTGATAATAAATTTGTTATAATGAAATCAGGAGATGAGATTGGATTTGAGTTTGGCGCAGACAATTTACCTGAATTGCCGACAGGATGGAAACGCGATTTCATCTTTGCAGCAAAGGGATTCTACAAGGCAATAAGACCGGGCCGTGCCTATGCCTATTCTGTTGACCCATTACCATTCTATGGTATGCGCAGAGATTTATCAGCCAGTGGCACAGGTTATTATCCTTATGACCCTGCTCCAGGGCTCTTTGGTTCATTACTCGGTAGAATCTATGCAAAGATTGCGTGGGGTTATCCATTCTCCATAAAGGATGCATTCATTCTAGTTAAAAATCATATTTCGGGGAAGTTGAATAATAAATATCCTGCTGAACTTACTGAGTATTGCCAGGCCTGGAATACGCGCCGTGTTGATGCATATTATCCTGCCGATTATGCATACATCCTACCGCACAAAAATCTGGAAAATGTGCCATTGACTGAGAAAGAAGGAGAATGGCCATTACACCTTGCATCCTTAGGTATTCCTTTTGGTCCACACTCATTATACAGCAACTATGTCCGACTTTGGGTTGTTACCCATAATCCACTCGTGGTGGTTGAAGAAAGACCAGCACAGCAGGCGAGTGGATTTTCATTTATCGCAATTGCCAATCCCTTCCGTAATACTGCTCACTTAGAATACAATCTGCCTGTGAGAACAAAGGTACACTTGAGCATCTATGACAATACAGGTAGGTTAATACGCGGTCTGGTTGATGCAAAACAGGAAAAGGGTAGTTACGAATTGCAGTGGTCAGGGGATGATGAACAGGGCAGGAAACTGGGTGCTGGTGTCTACTTTGTAAAATTTGAAACCGACCAGGCAAGTTCTGTTCAGAAGGTGATATTGCTGAAATAGAAGAGATTAAAAAGGGGGCAGGGTTCTGCCCCCCCTTTTAAATCATGACAAAACCCATTAGTAAACTACAACTATTCGAAAAAGGGTGGTCAATTTTTTCCGGTGAATTTTTCTATTTACTGAAGAAAAGAGGGTTAAGTGTTTTATTCCCTTATCTTAGATTATTAAAAAAATCCTTAGAAAATGAATCTGTCATAGAATATGATAATAAGGCAGTAATATTCTTTCTTATACCACCAGTCCCATCACCAGGTTTCAGACGTCATCTCCGGTTGTATACAGATAGATTTATCCTCAAAAATGGTAGAAGATTTGTGGGCCAAGCATTTATTGCGGTAAATCGAAAATGCCCTTTTAATTGCTGGTATTGCAGCTCAGATAATACACCGGACAATGAGTTGACATTGAGTGAGATAGATAAGATTATAAATCTGTTTAAAGAATGGGGAGTAAGCACGGTTGTCTATACCGGCGGCGAGCCCCTGCTAAGGGAAGATATAGATGATTTAATATCAAACTACTCCAAAGAACTCACATTTGTGATTTTAACATCAGGTTATGGTCTTGACCCCCAACGGGCAAAAAGATTGAAAAAGATGGGTCTATTTGCAATATCAATAAGCCTTGACCATTACAAAAAAGAGATTAATGATAAATCAAGGGGATTGTCTGGTGCATTTGATATTTCCCTTAAAGCGATTAAAAATGCAAAGAATGCTGGGTTGTATACAGTAGTTCAAACGGTTGCTTCTGATGAACTTTTACAAAATAATAATCTTTGGCATTTTATAGATTTTATTAAAGGATTAGAGGTTGATGAACTATTCCTTCTTGAGCCACTCTGCACGGGTCGGTTATTTGATGCCCCGGGTGGGGTCCTCTTAGAAAACAAAGAAATTGAACGGTTGAAATCGCTTCATTGTCAGGCAAGTCAGATAAAAGATATACCCAAGGTCATTACATCAAGTCATATTGAAGACCCACATAAGTATGGATGTGGTGCAGGAACCGAGCATATCTATGTTGATACTGAAGGCAATCTCTGGCCCTGTAATTTTCTTCCCATTTCTCTGGGAAATATTCTCAAAGAGCCCGAATTTGTCCAAAAAAGACTACACAAATATTTTAATAAACCGTGCGGTTATTGTATTTTAAAAAAATGCCGTCAAGAATTTTTAAGATTTTATAAAGGTCATTTACCAATACCTTTTGAATCAATTGAAGGTATTCTTAAGAAAAGACTGAAATTTGATTATGAAATACCAGAATTTTTCAAATTGAAAGGAGTGAGCCATTGAAACCCTTGAGCAAGATTTTATCAATCAATTATTATGTTCCGGAAGATGTAGTAAAGACAGTTGATATTGAAAAAAAACTGCAGTTCAAAGAACACCTGGGCATGCCTTACGGCATTCTGACAAAGATGACCGGCTGTAAAGAGCACCGCGAGGCAAGGAGTAAGATGGATGCCTCAGACCTTGCTGTAAATGCAGCACAAAAGGCAATCAGGCAGACAAAGATTAAACCCGAGGATATTGATTTAATTCTGTTCTGCGCCTGTGACCATGATATTACCGAGCCGGCAACAGTGAATGCGGTATTAGAAAAATTGGGTTTAGATGGTGTCTCAGCCTTTGATGTCAAAAACGCCTGCAACTCTTTTATCAATGGTCTTGACATTGCAGACGCAATGATAAAGAGTGGCAAGGCAAAGACCGTGCTTGTAACCACTGGCGAGGTGATCACTGATTGGGTTTGCTATGATATTGGCAAAAAAGAGGATTTAAAATTAAAGGCAGCAGGATTAACACTCGGTGATGGTGGAGCAGCAGCAATCATTGTGCCGAGTGATTCTGATAATAAAGGGATCCTCTATTCTTGTTTTGAGACCTACGGAGAATTCTGGCGCGTGGCAGTTGTGATGGCGCATGGAACAATGCATCCCCGATACCCGGAAAATTCAGACCTGACCTATTTCCTTTCTGATAGCGAGAAGATTTTGGCACTCGCCCTGGAAAAAATTCCACCCGTAATGAAGAAGGTAATGGCAAAAGTTGGCTGGAGACCCGAGGATGTCGACCTGGTAATTGGCCATCAGGTGACAATTAAAATAATGAGGGATATTTTAAATCGCGTAAACATTCCGTTTGAAAAGACGGTTGTTACAGTTGACCGCTTTGGCAATACAGGTGCGGCAAGCATTCCAATTGCCCTTTGCACTGCCCTGGAAACAGGCAGATTGAAATCAGGTATGAAAGTTTTACTGGTCGGAGGAGCAAGTGGTTTTTCTGCAGGGGTGATTGCCTTAATCTGGTGATTTATTGAGATTTTTTAATTTAAGACTCAAACGGTAGCTCCTTATTGTTGCCTGGCGTAAAAAAAGATGAAAGGCGAGTGCCCATAAACTTGAAATTGAATTTTTCGTAGTCCATATTGTTCTAAAAAATTTTTTAAATACCGCAGCCCAATTGTAGATTTTTCTGACAACATATTTGCGTGTATGTTCCAATTCAGTAGATGTAATGGAAAGAGGATGGTATGTAACTTCAGCAAATGTGTAGTGTTCCCAGTCTTCGGGAAATCTTGTGTAAATAATCCGACCTTCAGTCAGTAACTCCTCAAAAAGTTTTGTGCCGGGTAATGGTGTGAGATAGGTTATCTGTATCGCATTGGCATTACTCTTCAGTATATGCTCGGTTCGCTCTTTAATTGTTCTGAGTGTATCTGTATCCATACCAAACATAAATGCGCCAATAACACCAATACCATAGCCATTAATGCGCCGGAAAATGGTTTCCATTTTTTGAGTTCCAGTTTTCAAATTTAATCTTTTATTGATGCTCCTCAACGCGGGCACATCAAAAGCCTCAATGCCGATGAAAAGTAGTTTGCAGCCGCTCTTTGCTGCAAGACAGAGCAATTCTTCGTCCTCTCCAAAGGCGAGTGTGGTCTGGCACCACCATTCTTTTTTGATATTTTGTTCAATTATTCCGCGGCATAAATCCTTTGACCGCTCTTTTGCTGAAGTATAGCCGATGATATTATCGTCAACAAAGAATATCCTTTTTTGCGGAATAGTTTTGAGCTCTTTTAAGATCTCGGCAACTTGCCGAAAACGCTGGACCCTGCCATAGAATGCGCTGACCGAGCAGAACTTACAATCCATTGGACAGCCCCTGCTTGTTTCAATTGAGCCAAAAACATATTCATCAGAAAAAAGTTCCCGACGCGGATTTGGCAGTTTATTCAGGTCCGCAGGTGTTCCCTGATAAATTTTTTTTAAAGTGCCATTTTCAAAGTCATTTATCAAATTTTGCCAGACATTTTCTGCCTCGCCGATAACAATGCTATCGGCAAATTGCAATGCCTCATCAGGGCACATGGAGATATGGAATCCGCCCATAACTACTGGAATATTTTTTTTGCGATAAATATTTGCTATTTCATAAGCCCTTGGTGCTGTTGCTGTGAACGCAGTAATGCCAACGAGGTCTGCATCTTCATATTGAAAAGGAGAAAAATTCTCATCAATGAGTTTTACTTCCCAGTTTTTAGGTGTTAATGAGGCAATCATGCCAAGGCCCAGGGGCTGAAATTTTGTTGCCCTATTTGCCGTAAGACCTATCCGATTTTTGTAAAATAACTGGTTTATGGGATTAACAAGAGCCAGGCATCTCTTCATCGGCAAAATTATACCGATATAAAAAACAAAATCAAGGTGAAAGGTTTATGTCTGTATGCTTGACAAATTAACAATTTCGGTTATAATAAACTGTGTTAATAAGGCGGCGTAGCTCAGTTGGCAGAGCAGGAGAATCATAATCTCTGTGTCAGGGGTTCGAATCCCTTCGCCGCTATATAAGTTATGATACCAATCAAAGAATATCTTAAAGAAACGGCTAATTTTAATAAAAGAGTAGAAGATTTGACGGAATTTTTAAATAACAGTAGTCTGCGGTTGAATGAATTGATAACGCGGTTAGAAGAGATCTTTGAATATTTGAAACGGGGTAATAATCTAATAACCTTTTTAAAAAATTATTCAAAGTCATTTGAAATACAGATGGCTGAATTTGGTGAAGTCTTGATGGAAAGTAGACAAAGAATCGGTTCATACCAGGAGCATCTTTTCAGTATGGAGCAGGTAATACGAAATACCCAGGAGGTTACTGCTCGTATTGAAGAGAATGCCCATACTTTTATAAAATTTGCCAAGATGATTACATATCTTGCAGAAAATATTGAGGTTAAAGCCTATCAGGCAAGGGAAGAGGGCAAGGGTCTGGCAGTTATTGCCCGAGAGGTTTTTAACCTTGCTCAATCTTCTCAGGTTCCATTTCAACATTTTGATGAATTGCTCGAAGTTATCAAGAAAAATAATGATCCCTTGTTGAAAGACCTTAATACAACAATTGAAGAGGCTACGGTTTCTTCAAGTTCACTTTTAGAATTTCTGTCGTCATTGAAGACAATAAATGAATCAATGGATTTACTACAGAAATTCATCAGAGCAATTGAAGAGGGCGGAAAGATTTTTTCAGAATTAGAAATAAAGATTAATGAGCGGCTGACAGGTATCAGACATCAATTATCAAATGCCTTGATGATGATTGATGAAATTTCAGTCCACGGTTCTGAAATCAATAGTCTATCTCAAATTCTGTATGAACTGTATACCATTGTTAATATTCAGCAATATACTCACGGTAGATTTTATTCTTATCAGCAATTTAAACACTTATTACAAGAGAACATAAATATTGTGAAAAGGTTGAAAATTGGTGTCAGACCTTCTCTTTTATTACCAGAATTAACTAATGAACTGCACCATATTATCGATCAAGTAAATAGAATTTATGAAATTATTAACAGTGCCTGCAGTGAGATTGAAAATTTGAGTGTAATGATGGCTAAAATTTCGAACATAAGGTTAGACCTTAATCAATTTTTTGCTGGTGAGAGACTAGTTGCCGAGAAGATTAAGACATTTAAAACGATATTGAAAGACCAGTTAACCTTTATAGAAAACCTCATTACTATCGGTTCGAAAATTATTATAAAAATAAAGACCCTTTCGATATTTTCTCGTCTTGAGCAAAGCCACAGCTCTAAATCAAAAGAACTGATCACGCCAATCATTAAGGAATTTATTCATCTATCAAAACAGATGGGTGCAGCCTTTGCTTCATTAGACGCAGATGTCTTTGGGTTAAGACAGGTGGTAAACCTTTTAGAAAATGTGTATCAGCAAAAAGAATTCTTTCAATTGCCGGTTCCGGATTTTTCCAAGATTAAGATTTTTTTTGATGATGCCCTGAGGGTTTTTGAGAGTTGTCTTGTTCATACAAAAAATTTAAATGAGTTGATTGACAGGTTGGACAAAGAAAATTTTTTGGTGATGCAATACTGGAATGTCTATGAAGAGTCATTAAAAAATATTGCAAATTTTCAAACCAGTCTTCAACAGCTTTTAAATAAAGAGGTGGCTGCACCGCAGGTAGTAAAGGTACGTAGTACCCTAAAGATAAATTTGCTAAATGAACCCATAACTCTGAAGCCAGATGTAAAGACCGACGCTACTTCACAACAGGTAATTGTGAACTACTCGGCGGGTTTGTCCCAATTTGGTTACGGTGTAAGTGTAATTTTGGGTTTGTGCAATGAATGTTTAATTTCTCAGGATGGTAGAGAATATATCTTCCATATCCGAGAAAATTTAAAATATGCCAATGGAAAAAAGTTATCTATCGAGGATATCAAAACTGGTATAGTTAAAGGTTTGAGTGGTCCTAATCACAATCTTTTAGAGATGATTTCTGGTGCACGGGAGTTTTTGAAGTCTAAAGACCCTATTTCTCTTTACATTAAAATCCTTGACCAGTATAGATTGCAGGTGAAACTTGATCATCCATATTTACCATTTCTGGCTAACCTGGCGACCAATATTGCTGACCCATACATTGACGAAGATTTACCTGTGGGAATGGGTCCATTTAGGTTTCTATCCTGGAATCGTGGTAAAGATATTATCCTTGAGGCAAATGATTTTTATTATGAGGGCAGGCCAGCATATGATCTTCTTCGATTTTTTATTACCCCCGATGAAGATACCGGATATGAACTCTTTAAAAGTGGTGAATTATCAATTTATCAACCAGGGCAGAAATCACTAAGGAAAATAAAAGAAGAATTTCCTGATTTATTGATTACCACACCCGAACTGTCAATTCAATTTCTTTGTTTTCACTGTCAGATGCCGCCGTTCAATAATAAACTTGTGCGTAAGGCAATCTGCTATGCCATAAATGTGGAAAAATTTGTTAATGATTTATTGGCGGATATGGCTGTTCCGGCACGGGGATTTTTCCCACCTTCAATGCCAGTATATAATAAAAGACTTACTGGTTACAGGTATGATCCGGTAAAGAGCCGTGAATTACTTGCCCAGGTAGGTTTTAGTGGAGGTTTACCCGATTCCTATGTTCTGGATGTAAACAATACACCAGCATCCATTAGAAGGGCAGAATTTATCCAGTCTAATCTTAATAATATTGGCGTGAAGATTGAAATCAATCCCTTACCCTGGCATGATTTTTTAGAGAAGGTCTATCGGGGAAATTTTTTGTTGTGCCTTCAGGGCTGGATAAGTGATACTGGGGATCCAGACAACTTTGTCTATCCTTTATTCCATTCAAATTCTTTTGGCTATCCGGGTAATACATTTTTCTTTGCTGACCCTGAACTTGATCAGATGATTGAAAATGCAAGGCAGATTCGGAATATCAAACAGCGGCGGAATTATTATCGACAAATAGAAGAAAAAATATTAGATGAGGCACCGGGTGTCTTTCTATTTCATTCATTAAAAAATCTTGTAATCCAAAAAGGTATGCGCGGATTTAAACCCAATCCTTTAAGTATCATAAGGACAAAGTATGTGCACTCAAATATTGATTTATTTGAAAGTAAAAATATTTTATCAGAAGATAGTAAACCTCAGTTAGTAACTGTGTAGAGGGGGTGTTATGGCAAAAAAAGAAGATATAGATATTCTGGCTGACTTAGAAGAAAAGCTTGGTCAGCTTGAGAAGGTTGAAAAGGATCTGGCAGCGAAGGCCAAAGAGTTGAAATCAGTAGAGGACAGATTGGCAGAAAACTATTCTACCCAGATGGAACTAAACAGTGAACTTGAAGAGTTAAAGAAGTCGGTCCAGGATTTGAAAAAGGAAGAAAAAAGTTTTAAGGATGCGTTGAAATCAATGGAAAAAGATGGTCAGAAATTGGATACAATCCAGCGTGATTATAATAACCTTGTCTCAGAAAAGGAAAAGACTGAAACACGGGTCAAGGAATTAAAGGTAGAATATGAGAAGTTGAACAGTGAAAAAAATAAAGTTGAAGAGGTAGTCGAAAAATTTAAAACAAGGCAAAATGAGTTGACTAAAAAATGTGATGAACTTAATGAAAAATATACAGAACAGGAAAAGGAATATCGCACCCAGGAAAAATCTTATAATGAAATTAAGTTGAAAACCGAGGAATTGAAAAATGAGTATCAAAGTGTGGAACAAACCTTGAGGGCGGCTCTCTCAGATTTAAGAGCAACAGAAAAGGATTTAAAGGTAATGAACGAGGAGCGGAATGCATTAAACAAGGAATTAGGTACTTTTAAAAAGACGCTGGAAAAAGATGAGGCAAGGCGCCAGAAGATTTTAAGTGAAGTGGAATCATTGACCGAGGAAAAGGACCGACTACAAAAGACGATTGAGCAATATCGTGCCGAAGATAAGGAATTGGGTGGAAAGTTAAAAGAAATAAGGCAATCATTTGAAGTGGAGAGTGCCGAACTCGATAAACTGCAAAAAGAAGTTGCTGAATTGAGTGATACAAAAGAAAAATTATACAAAGAAAATGCGGAATTGACAAATTTGAAAAAAGAGCACGATGCACTTGTGAAAAAGCTATCCGATATGAAAAAAGAGGAGGGAGAACTTGTTTCTAATATTTCTAATTATCAACTTGAATACAGCACACTTGAGGCATCATTTAATGAATTAGATGCAAAATATAAATCCGAGAAGAAAGACGAAGCTGAGTTGCAAAAATCAATCAAACAATTGAATAAAGAGCAGGATGAGTTAAACAATAAGGTTGATAAACTACAAAACGAATATCAGAAACTGGAACCGACTGTTGCAGATTTGAAAAATCAGGAAAAAGAATTGAAGAAGATTGAGCCTGAGTATAAAAAGACAAAAGAGGAATACGCACAATTTAAAGAAGAGGCACAGGAATTGGGTAAATCTATTGAACTTGCCAAAAAGAAGATTGCTGAACTGGAGCCACAGGTTTCAAATTATGAAGCAATGGATAAGGAATATAAGGTAAAGAAAGAAGAATTAGAAAAGGTAGAGGAACAGTTAAATAAGAGCGAAGATAAAATAAAACATATTGAAGAAGAATATGAGAGAATGCAGAGAGAACTGCCAAAATTGAGGGATGAATATGAAGAGATGCAATTGGCACTGGAAGAAAACGAGAAGATTAAACAACTCGTAGAAACGAGAAAGAAAGAACTGTCGATGGTTGAAGATAAGATTGAAGACCAGCGAAAAGAACTAGCATCACTCAACGAAAAACTTGAAATATTAAAGAAGGAAGAAGAGAAGGCGGCAGCTGATTTAAATAAAGAGACTAAAGAGTTACTCCGGGAAAGGGATAGGTACCAGGATGAGATTGAAAAATTGAGTGGGCATAAGAAGGAAATAGAAGATAAAATAAGTGATCTGAAAATTATTTTTTCTGAGACCGAGGGTAAGATTGAGAAGGAAAAGGCAGTAGAGGCGAATATGCTTGCCAAAATTGATAAGCGACGTGAAGAGTTGATGAAGATTAATGAAGAGATAGAAAAAAATAAGACAAAGATTCAAAAGGAATGTGAAATAGAATTAAAAAAATTGGAAGAATGCAAAGCCGAATATAAAGACCTTGATGCAAAGAAAAAAGAGGCTTCAATTATTATTGCTAAGGCTGAGGAATTCAAAAAATCAATTGTCCAATTAAAGGCGGAAAAGGATGAACTTAATAAGACAATTACAGAAAAGACAAAAGAACTTGAAAAAATTAAAATTTTTATTGCCCGACTCAGAGAGACTCAATCACCAACCCAAAAAGACGGTGGCAAAAAGCAGGAAATATCTTTCTAACTAAATCTGATAGACATAAGAACAAATGGGTATTGTCTTTCTTATCGTCGGAATAATATTTTATTCATTAAGTTACGCTGTTTTTTTAATCCCGCACAATATTGTGCCCGGTGGAATTTCAGGACTGGCGATCATTTTGCATATTCTATTCCATACACCAGTAGGAATTGTCGTGATAGTTTTGAACATTCCTTTATTTATTCTTGCTATCAGAATCTTAGGTTTTTCCTTTGGACCAAAATCCCTCATTGCGATTATCGTTACCAATCTCCTGATAGACTTTTTAACTTATTCCGTAAAAATTTCATCGCCCACCGATAATGTTATACTCGCAACGATTTATGGTGGTGTGATGTTAGGCATTGGACTGGGTTTGATATTTCGTAGCGGTGCCAATACTGGAGGTTCAGATATCATCGGGCAGATGTTAAATCGTTTTACTGATTTTTCTGTAGGAATGTGGATATTAATTGTTGATACTTTTATTATAACTGTTGCTGGTTTTGCTACAAATTCAATAGAACTTGCATTGCTCGGTTATCTTGCCCTTTTCCTCTCTACCAGGATTATTGATTTAATCCTTGAGGGCATTGATTATGCTCGTGCCGTATTCGTCGTCAGCGACAATGCTGAGAAGATTGTTGAGGGTGTCTATCAGAAAATAGGAAGGGGTGTTACGATCCTTGATGGTTTTTCACCCTATACAAAAACAAAAAGGCCAGTGATAATGTGTGTAATAACAAAACGGGAGACCGAAAATTTCAAAAGGTTAGTTAAGGATATTGATACGGATGCTTTTGTCATATTGACCGATGTATTTGAGGTGCTGGGTCACGGCTTCAGACCGAGGGTATAAATGATTTTGAAAAAAATTATTTTCTTGGTTGGAATTGGGATGTTGGTTTTACTCCTATCCTGCCCAGCAAAGAGAAATCTTTTTGCTCCAGTATTATTAGAATACAAAATTGTTTATCCTGATGCAGCAAGGCAAATGGGGCTTGAAGGAAAGGTATCCCTCGGCGTCTTGATAAATGAAAATGGTGGGGTTGAACAAGTAAGAATTTTAAAAACATCATCCAGCCCGATCCTTGATTCTGCAGCATTAGAGACCGCTCGCACATTTATCTTTTCGCCTGCATTGGTGGGTAACAAACCGATTAAAATATGGGTTAATCTACCAGTGGAATTTAAATTTGAAGAAGTAAGACCTGATGAGTGGCTCTTGAATGTCAGAAATTTGCAAAAGACAATTGCAAAGGATTATCAGGAAGAAAAGATAATGGATTTATATAAGTTATACAAAAAACTTATATTTTCGCCCAGAAAAACCATTGATACAAAAGTGAATGAATATATTAAATTAGCGGTTCTGGATACTACTGCAAAATTATGGGATGGATACTGGAACTTATATCCCGCAACACCAATTTTATTTTTTGATATTATGTATCGGTATCCTGAATCCTATGCCCGTTTTGAGGCAGAACAGGAATTTAAAGAATTTTTTGAAAAGGAAGCAATATCAATACGCAGTAGTTTGCTTTCAATATCTGCTGATACTCTTATTACACGCCTGCGTCAGACAATTAGCGAATAGCGCTAACCTCACTTTTTATCAGTATTGCTGCACATATTACTGTACCCTATAACTGTCTCTACAGAATTGGTTTTTATTATTAAAAAAAGATAGTAATTATGCTTGATTTATTTAAACAATTTTATATAATTTAATTATGGCCGATATGTTCAAAATTACCCCAATTCTGCGGACCAAACTTCAACCACCACAGGTATTGGATAAGATATTACATCGCGAAAGATTGTTAAAACTACTTAACGAAAATATGGACAAAAAATTGATTCTTATTTGTGCGGATGCAGGTTACGGCAAGACCACGCTCTTATCTCTTTTTTGTGCGAAGTTTGATAAACCATTTATTTTTTATGATCTGGATGACTCAGACAATGATCTGGCAATTTTTTTCAACTATATTATCAACGGTATTCAAAAATATTATCCCAACTTCGGACAGAGAACAATCAGTGTCGTGAGTCAGGTAAGACAGATTGGGATAATCGTCGGTACTTTTATCAATGAATTTATAGAGCAAACCTCCCGTTTTATAAGCGCGAATGATGTTGAAGGTGAAGCCTTCTATATCGTCCTTGACGATTATCATTATTTACAGCAAAACAGTGAAATTGCTAACGCCGTAGATTATCTCCTGCGTCATATGCCCGCCAAGCTGCATTTAATTATTTCCTCGCGCTCGACTCCATCATTAAACCTGGCGCATTATCTTGCCAAACAAGAATTATTTAAACTTGAGAAAGAGCAACTGCGGTTTAATTTTAAAGAGATTAAGGAATTTTTACAAGAAGTGCATAATTTTAAAATTCCGGATATAGAGATTAAACAAATAGAAAAACATTCCGACGGTTGGATAACAGCAATTCAATTGATACTGCAAAAAATATGCATTAATGGCGCAGAAAAAACCAGGGAAACCATGGATAGCTATCTTATATCTGGTGAGGATATTTTTGATTATTTCGCGCGTGAAGTTTTTGAGAGTCAGTCCGAAAATATTCGTGGATTTTTATTACAAACTTCGCTGCTAGATGCTTTAAGTGCAGATATTTGTGATGATCTTTTGAATATTAACGCCTCAGCAAAAATTCTGCACTATCTTGAAGTCGAGCATCTTTTTATCTCCAGAAACAATGGTAAATACAAGTATCATCCCCTATTTCGCAATTTTCTATATCAGAAACTATGCGCGGAATATCCGGACAAGACAATCAAAAAATTACATCATAGACTTGGTATCTACTTTTTAAAAAACAAAAATTATGATTCAGCCGTGAAAAGTTTTATTGATGCGGAAAACTACAAACGCGCAGCACATATTCTTGAGAGCGATTTTGAAAACTGGCGCAGTGTAGGAAGATATAATGCGTATATCGCCTTGGTTGACCGTTTTCCCGAGACAGTCATCACATGTTTTCCAGGTCTTGTATTGAGAAAGGCAAGGTTGCTTGAATATATGGGTCGGCAGGAGCACGTTATTAGAATAATGAAACCTATATTTAAACGATATAAGAAGACTCATAACAAACGAATATTAGCTGATGCTTATTTCATAATGGGTTTGTATTATCTTAACCTGGTTGATGTCCGCAAAGCACTATCTTACTTTCGGCTCAGTCAGCGATTGACGCCTTCAAATGATATAGATCGTAAAATAGAAATACTTTTGGGCTATGCCTCCTCAAATAGACTAATCGGTAGGTATAAGAAGACTGAGTTTTATCTGAAAGAAGCCCTGAACCTGACAAAAAAGAGCAATAATTTAGACCTTGAAATTCGTGTGCTCACAAACCTGGCATATCTTTGCTGGGCGAAGTACGATTATCAGAAAGCTGAAATTATTTTTTCAGAAATTATTGAGAGGTTTGAAGATAAGGAAATACAGTGTTACGACACCGGGAGAATCTATGCTGATGCAGCCATGGTTAGTCTATATAACTATAATTTAGCCATGGCAATCAGAAATCTTGATAAGGCAAGGTTGTTTGCGGAGAGATTTAACGATGAAAGTGTCAAAGCCTACTGTGTTTTCGCAGAGGGTGATTTGTATTTTACTCAGCAGGACTATAAAAAGGCGCTTAAGTGTTATCAACAATCAGCAGAACTGAATAAACATCTGAATGAAAGGCTTTTTGAACTCGCTATCTTATTGAGCACGGTTTTAACCTGCTTGAAGCTGAATCGAATAAACGAATGTCTGATTAACATTGGCCACTTTGAGAAACTCGTAAAGGCAACATCCCATCCTTCTTATCAAGTAGGCCTTCACAAACTCAAAGGGCAAATTGAATTTGTGCGTTGCCGATATAAAGCAGCATTTGACCATTTCCATCAGGGATTGAAAATAAGCACGAAATTTCACCAGCCTTATCTCAAGATGCAAATATATTATGAAATGGCAAAATGCTGTTTGTCAATGAATGAACCTGCTCGAGCGTTGGTCTGGTTTCGGAAATCTTTGAACATTGGTCGAGCAAATACTTATGATTCTTTTTTTATTCACGAAGGCTCAGGTGAACTTGCAATTATTGAGCTGGCGATGGAAAAGGGCCTTTTCATTAATTACCTGACAGGTATTTTGAAGAAAATTAATACCGATGATGCCCGGTATATATTAACCAAGATAAATATCAAGAAAGGTATCTGCGATATCGAATGCCGCTTTCTTGGTAACCTGGAGTTAATAAAAGAAGGTAAAAAAATTGATTCACCACGCTGGCGTACACAAAAATGCAAAGCCATTTTTGTATACTTGGTTATAAATCAACAAAGGGGATGTACCAAGGATGAATTGCTTGAGGCATTCTGGCCGAAAAGTGACCTACACCACGCAATGCACAGTCTGCAGGTTGAAATCTCCTCATTGAGACATTTATTGACCAAATACATTGATGCCGAAGCCAAAACTAAAGACCTTATTTGTTTTCGAAACCAGCGCTATTTTTTAAATTTCAGCGTCAAAACTGACATACAAAAATTTGAAGAACTAACAAATAGCGCCTTAACTAAAGAATCAGTTGATATTGAAGGAAGCATTAGGTTATATAAGCAGGCATTGTCTTTATACCGTGGTGATTTCTGTCAGGACATTGCCTTTGATTGGTGTGACAATATCGGATCGTATTATAAAGAATTGTTTTTGAAAGTTCTAAAAAATATAGGTAAACTAAATTTTGCTAAAAAGGTTTACGAAGAAAGTCTCCATTACTTTCGGCAGGCCCTAAAACTGAATGCATATGATGAGTCCATCCATGTTGATATAATGCATTGTTATGCTGCTATAGGTAATCGAAATGCATTGCAAAAACAATATTTTGAGCTTTTAAAGAATTTGGAGAAAATATCCATTTCTCACCCGTCTATAGAAGCCGAACAGATTTTTAAAAAATACTGCCAATAAAGATAAACTAAAAAAAATTCTACCATCAGGGTTTTAAGGTGAAAAGTCAATGAATTTCGAAATTCTCAGAATCTTTTCAAATGGTCTAAAGCAAAGTTGTTGCCTGCTCCATGCTGTTCACCTGAAACTTTTTCCATTGTTTTGCGTATAATTTAGTAAATAAGCATAATTGAAAGGAGGTTGTATGGTATCCACGGTTATAGCTCTGCTTGCATCAATATACCTTTATAGTGCAGGCACTGATTCAGGATTGAATGACTCGAGGTATGTTCGTTATATCTGTGATGGCAATGTTACCTACATAGGGACGGATAATGAGCAGAACTGTTCTATCATCAAAGAAATGCTGAAAAACGATAATGAGAAATCTCTTACCTATGTTGTGGTCAACAGCGGCATCATCCAAAGGGAGCTGATGACATCTTTTCTACAAGAATTCAAGAAATACTGCCGCGCAAAGCGGATATCATTCAGGAAGATAACTGATTACTGGTCAGATATTTTCGATATGCCACTGCAGATTTTCGTCTTTGGTTGTAATGATAACACGGATGAAGATATTTTTGAGAAATTCAATAACTCTTCGCTGTGCCGCGATATTGCAGTAAAATCTTTAGAACTCCGATGCCGATTTTGGTGGATGGGAACAATGACAATCATTGAAGATGATGTGAAGAAACTTCTGCAAGTACCTGAGTCAAGCCATCTGATCGCCACAATTTTCTTTGGCAATATCGAATCAAGGCAAGCGTTGCGGGAGAATTAACATGCTTCCAGATGTCTATGAAAAGTATGGCTGTTTTATAATAGCGACCAGTTACTATTGTTGAAATCATCAAAAAAAGAAAACAAAAGCAAATGAATGATAGAAATACTTTGTATTCTCTGGCGGTGTTGCTGTTTTTCATGGTCGGAAATGTTCAGGCTCAAGCATCATATAAAATAGTCAACTATCACATAACCGTAAAATTGTCTGAAATCTATGACCGGTTTGAAATAAGGGCCAGACTCGATGTGAAAAATATTAAAGAATGTGAACAGAAAACAATGGAAATCATGCTCGGACGAAATTTCGGTGGTGCAAAAATAGATAATATTAAGATTCTTGACGAAAACTTTCATAGAAATTTAGACTATGTTCAAAATAATGATTCTTTGATTATTAAACTGCCCGATTCGTTCACCGATGGTCGAATTATCATCAGTTACGATGTACTGGAAGACACAACCTTTAGAGACCAGTATGCAAATTTTTCCTTTTTGATAAGCGATAGTTTGAATCATATCAATGCGGCAATAACCCGAACTGACAACTGGTTTCCAAAGATTGAAGGAACGGTTGCTGAACGACTTCCACCATTCTCTCTTGAAATCGATGTTCCAGCAAAGTTCGAGGTAATGGCATCGGGTAAACTAACGAAAGTTTATGAAGAACAGGGTCGGAAAACCTATCAGTGGCAAAATTATGACAGTATTACTGATCGGAGTCTTTACTTCTTTGCTGCTGAACGGAAGAAAATAATCAAGGAATTTTCTGACGGTTTCAAGGTGATAATGTATTTACCATTTCAGGTAATTGACAGCAATGTTACATTCATCGCCGAAGTTATCCATAAGACCTACAGATATTTCGAAAAAATCTATGGTCCTGTGCCCGGCAATGAATACAAAATTATGGCATTCCCTTATGATTATTCTGGATTGTTTAATTCAATGACCGCACCGGTTTCACTTTTTACTGCGGAGATTCGTCATAATGAAATATATTATCCGACAAGAACTTTGCTCCATGAAATCTCCCATACTTGGTGGGGGAATCTGGTCTCAAGTAATGCAGAAGAAAACTATTGGTTGTATGAAGGTTTTGCAAAATATTCTGAAATAATTGGCTTAAAACCAGTACTCGGTGTTGATGTTGATAGCCTCAGTTTTTTCCGCCTTAAACTTTGCACTTTGCCCTACTTGGATTATGTCCGGTCGATAGTTGAGGCTGGTAAAGATGAAAATCAGTTTTTGAAAATGACTTCTGCCTATCATATGGGTGCCACTTATCTGAAACTCTTAGAATATATCCTCGGTAAAGAAAACTTCTTCAGGGCAATAAGGAAATATGTGAGAACCTTCCGCGGCCGGTCTATCGCAACCGAGGATTTTATTAGAATAATGCAGCAGAATTGTCCCAGAAAATTCTCCGCTTTATTTGCTGATTACCTGTATAACCCCGGGTATGCAAAATATCTAATAATTCAAAAGGAAATTAAACAAAGAAAAGGTTATTTTATACATTGCTATGAAATAAAGAATATTGGAGATAAAGACATCTGCAGTGAAATGCAAGTGAAGAGCGATAAGGAAAGCTACACCGGTAGGTTGTGGTTAGAGAAGGGTAAAACTATCACCGTAGATGTGAAAAGCAGTAGTCAGAATGATAGCGCGTTGATAGTCATTGACCCCAGAGAAGTCCTCCCTGTCTGGCCATCTGGGTATAGATGCCTTGGGGGAATGGTCTACAGAAATGACAAAAATGAAATTATTTTTTTTAACATCATTGAAAAATGCCCTTTAGCAGCTGCGGGGATAAAAAACGGCATGCATATGTTAAGTGTGGATGGCGAAAATCTGGCTGAAAAGGATTTACGCTCACTCAATTATCTGCTGATTAGACCAATCGGCACGAAATTGAAATTATTAGTAAAGGAACAGCAACCATCTCCAATTGAAGTGATTGTCTCTTACTGAACGATAATTGAAAAGACTCAACAGCGTCAAACAGTGGATGTCTCTCTATATTTCAGAAATTCTCTTCAGCGAAACCTTTGCGAAAATTCCATTAATTTCAAGGTCCCTATTGATTTCTCCTTTTCTATCAACTTCCAAGACCTCAAGGGCAAGGGTTTCGTTTTTTAGATAGTTTAAATTATTATTTATTGCGGATTTTAATTTTTCTGCAGTTTGATAATAAATTTGTATTCTATCAGTCAGATTGAAATCCGCTTCTTTGCGCAGCAATTGAATCTTATGGATGAGTTCTCTAACCAGCCCTTCAGCCTCAAGTTCCTGCGTAATTATAGTCATAATTGCAACAATGTAATCGTCTTCTTCAACCACGACCCAGCCTTGTTTTTCCTCTTTGTTTATTTCTACTTCTTCTTTTGTGATTTCCATCTGTTTATCATCAAATTTATTTTTTAAGGCGCCGGTTTTGATAAATTCTTTTATCTCTGTTTCACCAAGTCCTTTTATCCATTCTCCGACCTTTCCCGAGAGCGGACCGAATTTTGGACCAAGACGCTCAAATTTCGGTATCAGATTGTATGTATACAAATTTTCAAAATCAGAAAGGGTGCTTACTTTTTTAATATTCAATTCTTCAAGGATCGTATTGATGGCTGATTCATCAAAGGGTTTTTCATCTTTTGGTAAGCCGATGATTATTTCGGCAAGTGGTTGACGTACCTTTATGTTGATTCTATTCCTTGCTGACCTGCCCATTGAAACAATCTTCTGTACCTGGGCAGTCTCTTTTTCAAGTTCTTCATCAATCAATGACTCATCAACAACAGGAAAATCACATAGGTGAATACTCAGTGGTGCATTTTCATCAACACTTTTCGCTAAATTTTGATACATATCCTCAGTCCAGAAAGGCACAATCGGCGAGATGAGTTTAATTAAATTCACAAGACAATTGTATAATACGAGGTACGCAGTTTCTTTATCCAGGTCATTTTCTGATTTCCAGAATCTCCTGCGGTTTCTTCGCAGATACCAGTTTGATAGTTCATCAAAGTAGAATTCTACTTCTTTTACTACAGCTGCAACATCGTAATTATTATAAAATTCATCACACTTTTTAGTCAGAGAATTTGTACGGGAGATTATCCAACGGTCAAGCTTTGTCAAATTTTCCCGGGTGATTTTTTTGCTTACGGGATTGAATTTATCAATATTGGCATAGGTGATAAAGAATGAATAAACATTCCATAGGGTCAATAAAGTTCTTTTAATTTCCTCTGCTGGTCCATAACCGAAATTGAGATTCTGGATTGGATTATGTTTCGCAAACATCCAGCGCATCACATCGGCGCCAATCTTCTCAGCGGCATCATCAAACCAGATAGCATTGCCTTTGCTTTTATGCATTTCTTCGCCATGCTCGTCACGCATTGTCGCATATCCTTGTAAAACTTTGAAAGGTGGCAGTTTTTCAAGCACTGTGCTCATGGTGAGGATCGCGTAGAACCAATGGCTGAACTGTCCGGGAAGTGATTCGGAGATGAAATCAGCCGGGAACCAATCCTGCCAGTATTTTCGGTCGTAGGGGTAGCCATTGTGTATGTTGTACATATCATCAGGCGGGCGCAGTGTTGAAAAGGGCACAATCCCTGCATCAAGCCAAACGTTCCCGACATCCGGGATACGCGATACCAGGGCGCCGCACTTTTCACACTTAATTTTTATCCAATCGATCCAGGGACGGTGCGGGGAATGTCCTTCAAATTCATTCCATCCCTCAACCGCGCGTTCTTTCAGCTCGTCGTGCGAGCCAATTACCATAAAATGACCACATTCACATTTCCAGATCGGCAGTGCCAATCCCCAGTAGCGCTTCTTGGAAATACACCAGTCACCCATGTTCTTGAGCCAGTCCAGTTCATGCGAGAGTCCGTATGCGGGTATCCAGCGCTCCACTTTTTTGGCAGATTCAGCAATTTCATGGCGAAGCGTTGTCATGGAAATGAACCACTCATCGACCAGACGGAAGATTAGTTCACTGTCGCACCGCCAGCAGACCGGGTAACGGTGTGTGTACTCTTCAACCGCATAGATAATTCCGCGTCGTTTCAGGTCATCAATGATTGGCTGGGTAGCGTCCTTTACGTCTTTTCCCGTAAGCCAGTCAAAGCCGTCGATGTAAATACCGAGTTCATCAAGCGGGGCAATCGTGGCAAGACCGAATTCTTTGCCGAGCATGAAATCCTCTTTACCACAGCCAGGTGCGATATGAACAAGGCCAGTGCCATCCGTTTCGCTGACTTCTTCCCACGGAATAACTTTATGAACAACATCTTTCTGGGCTGGCAGATAATCAAATGGTCCATCATAGATTAAATTTAATAAATCCCGACCGGGCATTTCTGCTAAAATTTCGTATTTATTTTTCAGCACCTTTAAAAGATTTTTTGCTAGATAATATATTTTATCATTACTTTTGACTTTCACATAGATAAAATCTGGATGCACTGCAACAGCGGTATTTGAAGTTAATGTCCAGGGGGTAGTAGTCCAGACTAAAAGATATTCGTCATTTCTATTCTTTAACGGAAATCTGATGAACACCGCAACATGGGTCAGTTCTTGATATCCTTCAGTAGTGATCTCCATATCGCTTAATGCCGTACCGCAGCGTGCGCACCACGGCATAACGTCCACACTTTCATGGATAAATCCACGTTCGTGGCACTTTTTCAAAAAATGCCAGATCGTGTAATTGTTAATGTCGCTCATCGTGTAATAGGAATGGCTTTTCTTCATCCAGTCCGGATCATCCATTGCGGTTTTCCAATCACCCCAGTCCATCCACATGCCGAGCCGGATAGATTGTTCAGTCTGGATCATTGAGTATTTATGAACCCGCTCCTTGCACTTCTGGACAAATTTATCAATCCCGTATTTCTCAATATCTTTTTTCGTTTTAAATCCAAGTTCACGCTCGACCTGGACTTCAACCCACAAACCCTGGCAGTCAAACCCATTTTGATATCTTTGTTCAAATCCTTTCAGGGTTTTATACCGCTGGAATATGTCTTTATAGGTTCTTCCCCAGGCATGGTGTACACCCATCTGGTCATTGGCGGTAATGGGGCCATCTTGGAAAGACCATTTCTTCTTGTTTTTGTTCTTGTTTTTATAAAGGGAAAAGACATTATTTCTTTCCCAGAATTCTAATATCTTATGCTCAAGTTCAGGAAAGTTCAATTCTCGTGAGACTGATCTAAAATTCATTATGTTAATTATACTCAAAAAATACCCAATTGTAAAGAGTATAAGTTATTCTTTAAAGCTCAGTGGGATTAATATACCTGCACCATTTAGGGCGTATAAATCTATTTAAATTGGATATTTTGCTTGCAGGCTTGATATTTTATAGTTTTTGATTATAATAAAGAATAATATGATTGGCAGATTTAAAGTTTATTTGAAAATAATCTTTGCTGTCTTTTTCATAACAGGTTGTGCCCCAAAATTTTTCTATAATCCTGAACCAAAAAAAGATATAAAAGAATGGATTAGGAATTTTACACGGCAGAAATCTTTTAGTTATACCTATGAATTAAAGACTGCAACATTAACGATCACCGCACATGGCGATTGTATTTATGGATGGGCAGAACATATAAAAGGAATATGGAATTATGAAGACACAGTAATTCCGTTTGAATATATTGGTATAAATGACCGGGAATGGACAAAAAAAGATAAAAAATGGGAAGAATCGGTTCGGGGAGAAGAGTCAGATCTTCTTTCCCAGATTCAAAGGGTTCTTGAATTTGAGCATTACGAACTTTTAAGTGACAAAAATGACTATTTTTATCAATTCAATGCCACCCTTCCATTCTTGGCACCCGAGCGGTGGCGTGAGATGGTGGCTTACATAAAAATCTCCAGAAATAATTATCTGCCTGCGTTTATCTGGGTTGGATTACCAGATTCTTTGGTCTGCTGGCAGGTTTCACTTGCTAATTATAATTATAATATAAAGCTTGAGTCCCCATATTATGAGATGAAGAATTATGAGATTAAAATTGACAGTTCTATTAATCCGGCGCAGGCAATAAAAAAAATAAATAGGCGTTTGAAATTACTTAATCTAAGATGGCGACTTAAAAAAGAGGACAAAAAGATTGTTCTACAGGCACCAGGAGTTTATAGCATTGATGATATAAAAGAATTACTCGCCCCGGGCAGGACAGATTTTTTTGGTATTGCCCAGAAGAATACTGATGCAGTAAGAGTTGCGTACCTGCAAAGTAATCCTAATCAGAACGTTTATTTGAGTGATTGGCAATGTAGTGGAGATATGGTGAAGGATGTGGTTATCAAATTTGATAATCTTTTAAAGCCATTTATGCTAATAAAATTAAAGAGAAAGATTGAACTGCCAGAGAAGATTGCGATTGAAGTGGATAGTAATATTGTGGCGCTCGTGCCTCTTGACAAAGACAAAAAAATGGATAAGATTGTTATATATTCAAATATGCGATATTTTGATTTTTGGAAATTGAGGTCTTATATTGCCCAATCATTATTCAGAATTGATGTTCTACCTTTGGCCGAGGGGTCTGATTGATTGGTTTAATACTTTTTATATACACAATTGTATTGATTATGTTATTCTTCTATTCTTTACACTCTTTTGTTTTGCTGTATTTTCACTTTAAATTTAGAAAAAAGAAAAAAAATCAAAAAACAGGAAAGCAATTGCAATGGACTTTAAATGATCATCCTTTTGTCACTATCCAACTTCCTGTTTATAATGAAAAGTATGTGGTTCGTCGTTTGATTAATAGTGTGTTAATGATTGATTATCCAGAGGAAAAACTTGAGATTCAAATTCTTGATGACTCCAATGATGAAACTACTACAATTATTGACGAACTTATTCAAAATAAAAGACATAAAAATTATAATATAGAACATATCAAAAGAAGGACAAGGGCAGGTTTTAAGGCTGGTGCTTTGCAGTATGGATTAAAAATCGCAAAGGGTGATTTTATTGCGGTTTTTGATGCGGATTTTGTGCCACCCAGGGATTTTTTGAAAAAATTAATGCCCGAATTTCAATCACCCGATATCGGTGGAGTCCAGGCCCGATGGGGTCATCTCAATTCCGACGATTCCTTACTCACAATGAGTCAGGCAATTGGGTTGGATAATCACTTTATTAATGAGCAGGAATTACGTCATAAAGCAGGGTTTTTTATAAATTTTAATGGCACCTGTGGAGTATGGCGTAAGTCCGCAATTATTGATGCTGGAGGCTGGTCAAGCGATACCCTTGCCGAAGATCTTGACCTATCATATCGGGTCCAACTGAGGGGTTGGCGCATAAAATACCGTGGTGATGTGATCGTCCCCGGTGAGTTGCCGGATAATGCTGATGGTTTTCGTTTACAGCAGAATCGCTGGGCAAAAGGAACATTCCAGGTTGGGCGTAAATTGCTCAAGGATGTGCTCAGAAGTGACCTGAAACCGCTTGCCAAATATGAGGCATTTGTCCATCTTACCTGTCACATAAATTTTGTTGCAATGCTTTTACTGGGTTTATTTTCTTTACCTGTAATCTATTTTAAGGTAGAAAAAATTGTCTCGGATGGCTATTATATTTTTGCTTCTTTTTTTACGATCGGTGCATTTGGCTATCCACTGCTTTATCTTTTTTCACAAAAACTAAGTTATGTAAATTACAAAAAGCGGATTCCTTACATTGCGGGCGTAATTGCCTATAGTATGGGACTTTCTGTTTCAAATACCAGAGCGTTAATAGAGTCCCTGTTTAATAAAAACAATGTATTTACGAGAACACCAAAGTCCGGAGGTTTGCGACGGGCATATATTTTAGAATCAAAGTCTTTACTCCCTGCTATAGAAATCTTATTTGGAATTTATATTCTGATAACCCTTTTTTATGCGTTATTTAATGCCCAATATATCATTGTTCCATTCCTTTGTGCCTATGGCTTTGGTTTCTTAAATCTTGGTTTCAATTCTTTAAAAGAGAAATTTTTATTTGGCAGATCCCAGGAGGTTTTATGCTCAAAAGAGAACTTTTAGATATTCTTGTATGCCCGAAATGTCGGGGCGATTTGGAATATAATAAAGATAAACAGGAACTAATCTGTTATAAATGTAAACTAGCATATCAGATTAAGGATGATATCCCAATAATGCTGATTGATGAAGCGAGAAAATTAGATTAATCCGATTATGCTTCCCATAATATTTTTAGTATTTTTTAGCAGCTTTAATATAAGCGAATTAGGTGACCAGGGTGTTCAGATTGACTTTAATGGTTCAAAAATCAATATACACGATTTAAGATTTTCAGGAGCAGTTTCTTTTGCAAAGCCAGGAGAGCCTGATATTCCTTCATTAAATTTTATTGTTGGTGTCCCTCAGGATGGTAGTTTTGATGTTAAGATAATGGAAAATCAGACAGAGACCTTCCGGGGAATAGACATAAAGCCGGTTATCCCGCTTGCCATATATGAAGCACTTGTTTCAGAAGAACATGATTTTCGGAGCGAGGTTTACAAACAGGGCCGATTATATCCTGAACAAATTATTGAGGTTTCCAAACCCGGTTATCTTCGTGATATCAAGGTAATTAATATTAGATTAAATCCAGTGCGGTATAATCCAGTAAAGAAGGAACTTATAATCTCCAGGGTTCTTAAAGTAATGGTCAATTTTAAAGGGACACATAGGATAAGGCCAATAATGGACAACTCTTTTGAAGGGATATATCAGCGGACTATAATAAATTACGAGCAATGCAAAAACTGGCGTCGTGAAATACTACAACAGCCAATAAAAAATCCATTTTCTACTGGTGTTTGGTTCAAAATTGAGACTGGCGAAGAAGGTATATACAAGATTGGTTATGATGAATTAAGAAATGCAGGCATTGACCCAAAGCAGTTTGATCCTAAAACAATGAAGATATACAATGCTGCATTTGACCTATTACCCCAGAACGTACAAAATGCCTTTGCAGATTCACTTATTGAAGTCCCAGTCTTTGTTGAGGGTGAGGACGACCACAATTTTGATAAGCAGGATTATTTAATCTTTTTTGGTTTTCCTGCAAGCCATTTTATTCCTGATACATCTTTGAGGTGGTTTGAAAATGGCTACGCATTAAAAAATGTATACTGGTTCACATTTGGCGGTACTTATGGCAAGAGGATGGAAAGAATAAATGCTGCCTGGAATAACTCCAATCCTGATACCACTGTTAAAGAAGTTTTACACATTGAACAGGATTTATACAATCCAACTCGTTCAGGCATAAACTGGTACTGGCAGGATTTATCCCTGGGAACAGCGGAAAGCACAACTATAAGATTACCTGTGGCTCACCCCTCAGCCTGTGGGCAGACACAACTTACTGTATCAATTTTTGATTCAATGGCACCAAATTCCCAACCTTTCTGGATTAGATTTAGTTTAAATGGAGCAAGTTTTTTTGATGATACAATTATTCTTCCACAGGCGATGTCATTACCAGCAGTTAAGCTGACAGGAAATGGTACACTGAGCGGTGATTCTTCAGACTTTGAATTCAGCACAAGAAGACCAACGGGCACAACAGTAAAACTCACAATGTATCTTAACTGCCTTGATTTTGAGTACCAGCGCTTAGCTGATGTAACCTATCCATTTCACGCCTATTTTAAAAATTCAGGCGATTATACAATTAGATGCAAAAATGCAAATTCTAAGCCTTTTATTCTTGATATAACAGAATTACGGAGTCCAAAGATGTTTTATAATTTTACAACCACTGGCAAAATTATAACCTTTTCCAGCCATTGCGATTCATTCCAGTTATTATACCTTGCCCAGTTGAATTCCACATTTAATGCTGCACTGATACCGGCAAATCCCGGTCATCTGAGAGTCGCGGATAATGGTTGTGAATACCTATATATTACCCATAAGAATTTTTACAATTCAATAATGCCTTTAGTAAATTATCGCCGTCAGGAATATTCCACGAAGGTGTTGACGGTAGATGCCATATTTGATGATTTTTCATATGGTAAATATGATCCCCTGGCAATAAAACACTTTTTGTATCATACTTACAACCACTGGACCACAATACCAAAATTTGTTCTTCTGGTTGGTGATGCCACATATGATTATAAAAATAATTTGGGTAAAGAGAATCCACCAAATTTTATTCCAATGTATGAAGCAGGGACTACACTTTCAGGCAATCCGGGGATACCACCCAATTACATATATGAGGGTGAATATGTAAATTTCTTTGGAACCGAGGCAATGGTCTTGGGTAGAATAACCGTGCGTAATAATCAGGAGGTGCGTGATTTCGTTGATAAGTTAATTGCCTATGAACATAGCGATATTGACGGTATCTGGAATAAGAGGATTATCCTTTCGGCGGATGATGAATATGCAACCGGCTGGGAAGGAGTTGAACATAGTGCAGCCTGCGAGACTATGAGTGTTGTTGTTTTGGATTCCCTCTATGACCGGGCAAAGGTCTATGAGTTGAGTTATCTACCTTTTCCACCCCATGAGACTGGGACAACAAAACCACTTGCCACGGCAGATTTTATTAAAGAATTGAATAAGGGTGCATTGATCGGTTGCTTTTTTGGCCATGGAAATACGCATCAACTTTCCCATGAAAAACTATTTTATGGAACTGACATTCCATTGATAAATAATGGTAAGAGATATTTCTTCTTTTATTTTGCATCTTGCACAGTTGGACGTTTTGATGATTCTGATTATGAGTGCATTGCCGAGGAATTTGTCAGGATAAAACATGGTGCAATCGGCACTATGGGCGCGCATGCGGGCTCAAACACTGGAACTAACTTGCCCATAGGTCTTATCCTTTTCGGGCTTTTTACTGAACCTGATACCAATCTTACCATGGGAGAATGCTACCACATTGCAAAGCACAGTGGTGGTGGTGTTTCAATATATCTATTATTAGGTGACCCGGCAACAAAGATAAGAAAGGTGAAGCAAAGTTTCAATGTTCAGGCAATACCAGATTCAATAAGACCGCTTGAGAAATTAAAAATTGTATCTGACAAAAAACCATATTATATCAGCGCGTATATCAAAGATACAACCCATATCAAATGGATTGATGCCACAACTGCAAACAAAATCAGCGGACACATAAGGCGTGCTGTGCGTTATAATGTTGGTTCTGGTGATACGGTTATATTTGATTACAACATAGAAGGTAAAGAAATCTATCAGGGTTACTGGACAGGTGATACTGCAAGGGTTGTCGTCCCGCAAATTTCTACAACCAATATGCCAACTATTAAATTGAGCGGATACAAAGAACAGACCAGTGCCTATACCGAATCAATCAGAGTTTATGGAACTGCAATACCTTCAACCGACCATAGTGGACCAGAAGTCCAGTTATATGATGGGGCAAGGAGATTAAAGAACGGGGATTGGGTGGATAAGAATTTTACCCTTACTGGTGTGGTTACAGATGAGAGTGGTATAAATCTGCTCAATTCAAAAGAAGATGCCCGGGGTTTCTTTTTATACATTGGTAAAGATAATGTTGTAAATCGGGTTGACCTGCGTAATAATTTTATATATAATCAAAATTCTTATTCAGAAGGTGAATTTAGAACTGAGATAACATTGGAAAACCCACAGGAATCCATTACTGTCTATGTCAGTGATAATAATTTTAATCAAACAATAAATAAGGTCCTGCTCAACACAAATATCTATGAGCGTATATCAATAGAAAATGTTCTTATCTATCCTAATCCAGTAAAGAATGATGATGGAATATGGATGACATTTATTCTTTCCCAAAGCGCTAAAGTAACAATAAAGATTTATACAATTGCGGGTCGCCTGGTAAAAATTATACCTTATATTTCCTGTCATCCAGGATATAATCAGAAATTATGGGATGGCAGGGATGAATATGGTGATAATTTGAGCAATGGTGTTTATCTTGTTCATATCCTTGCCGAGGGGAGTTCTGGGGTCGATAAAAAGATTGAAAAATTTATAATCGCCCGATGAGAATCTCAGGTGTTTAGTTTATCCAATTAAAACAAACATAGATATTGACATTTCAATAATTTTGTTTATATTTATAAAAATAAGAGGGGGCTGAAATGAAAAATCTCAAATATGTTGCATTTGTAATAAGTATTATTACAATGGTGATTGCTGTGATCGCGCGTCTCTTATTACCGGAAAAGATTTTCTTAGGGCTGGCAGCCTTAACCTATCTGCGTCTTACAATAACGATGTTACTCTTTTCCCTTGCCTGCCACTTTTTATTCGCCAAATAAAAAAAGGGGCAGATTTATCTGCCCCTGAAATTTTCAGGATTTAATTACCCACCTGTCTGGGGTGGTTTTAATACCCGGGTATTTTCTTCGATGGCAAGGATTACGAGAATTATTTCGGCAGCGGCAAGAAGACTGACAAAAATTAAGGCGCCGTAAATTAAAATAACAAAGGCGATGCCAACGCCACCAAATGCGCCAAGTGCTCCCATACCACCATATCCATAACCACCATAACCCCGGTTCATTATTGAGGACATTGCAGCACCACCAACGAGCATAACAATAAAGCCAATTACTGTTAATACTGCAACAATCCAGGCAAGCACCTTAAAAATCACCGACACAATACGCAATGCCGTGAACTTTTTTTCCATTATGCCTCCTTAGATATTAATAAACATAATCAAAAATTCATTCAAGTCAAGTCCGATCTTCAGTTTTTTTTTAATTTATCGGATACATCGCTTACGTAGTGAAGACAATTGCTAAATCCCCCTCACCTTAATCCTCGCTCCAGAGGGGTGAGGGAAGGGAGAGAAGATTGTCACACCGTGATAAATCAGGACTCGCAATGACTGTTTCAGTTTGGAAGGGGTGAGAATGCCCCCTTGACATTTTGAGAATTTTTATTATAATTATAATTGAAGGCGGCGAAGGCATAAGAAATTAAGGAGTCAACTAAAAAAAAATGGCTAATATCTTTTATCTTTGTTTTTGGGTTTGGCCAAGTTATGTGGGAGCGAGAAGTAATTGATACAGTGACCTGGCCAAGCTATATTGCCCGGTTCAATTCTCTGGCGCTTGATACCAATGGTATCCCTTGTGTGGTCTATTGCGACGATGATATCCATAATATTTTTTATGCCTGCCGGCTTGACAGTGGATGGCAAAAGGAACTTGTTGATAGCGGATTCTTCGCTGCTTTTGGATACTCACTTATCTATGATCCCAATAATATTCCACATATGAGTTACTACCGGGTAAATGAACAAAATTCTCAAAATACCCTGCTGTGTTATGCATTCCGGGATAGTA
>Ga0172364_10000237_pt1 | contig 37334 bp, 36 predicted proteins | sample LakKivSesite10cm_FD_114545 | JGI IMG/M metagenome (GOLD analysis project Ga0172364, IMG submission 114545) | Sediment microbial communities from Lake Kivu, Rwanda - Sediment site 10cm | ecosystem: Environmental > Aquatic > Freshwater > Lake > Sediment | place: Rwanda: Western Province, Lake...
CTCAAGCTTGTCGCTGAACAGCTCCAGGGAAGGTATAAGAGCTGTCTGTATCCTTTTAGCATACATAATGGAGTCGGTAATATGCTTCTTCTGGTAGGCGATCTGGTCGCGCTGAGCGGCTGCAAGATCTCTCTGCATTTCTATCTCATCCTTCTGAAGCGAGATAGTCCTGTTCTTTTCTTCCAGCTTTATATTAGCCTCCTTTTTAATTTTGTAACCGCGGTAAATATAATATGCCAGAAACCCTACCAGCGCCAGCGCAAAGAGCACGAAATAGAGTATCAGCTTCTGCTTTTCAAGAGTGGCAAGCTGTATCTTGATCCTGTCCTCCTGGTCCCCTATCTTTTTTAGCTGTTCATCAATCATAGCCAGCTGGGAAGTTATCTTGCCCTTCTGGCTGGCAAGCGTATCCTTTTGAACCTGCACCTCCTGCTGCTGAACCAGTATAGTCTCCTTCTGGGTTGAAATTTCTCTTTGCTGCCTGCCTATCTGTGTCATCTGAGTATCAAGTACCTTTTGCTTTTCGCTCAGAGCTTTTTCTTTTTCGGTTATTTCCCTGTCAAGACTATCTAACAGTGCCTTCTGCTTAAGTATCTCCTGACGCTGCACATCAATAGTCTGCAACTGCTGGCGTATTGTCTCCTTCTGAACTTCGATTTCCTGGCTTGCTATATCATACAGGTTCTGCCAGTCTTCCTTGGTTTTTACAGCCATGAAAAGGACCTCCTGAGGTATAGTCATGCCTGCAGCTTTTACCATCTCTTCATTGATATCATAGCGTGGCTTGCCGTTGACCACAATGAAATTCAGCATAGATTCCTTAAATTCATAACCTTCGGTAATCAGCATTGTCTGGTGGCCTGCAAGCTTTGACTTTACCTTATCGAGATTAAATTCTGCAGTTTTGTTCAGGTAAAGTACCTGGGTATGTGTTATGCTTTCAATATTCCTGAACCCCACAATAGTAACAGGTTTATCCTGTATTGTCGTCCTTGTTTTTGCCAGGTTTCCAAGCTCATAAATGAGATCATAATCTCCGAGCATCACACCTATTTTGAAATTTGACGAGTCGGCAAAACCAGGACCATAATCAATGTATTTCGCCAGGTCAAATATGTACAATGCCCTTGTAGGATTGTCAAATCCCGTCTGTCCGCGGGAAGTCAATGATATCAGGGCGACCGTTATTAAAAGTATCAACCGGAGAGAAAAAGCTTTCTTAATCATATTGGAAGGCAGTTTATCATTACGAAATTGCACATTTTTATTCAGGTTACCAAATTAAGTGTTAGTACCCTTTTGATATCGTGTTGATAAAATGTTAATAACTGCGAATTTGTCAGAGTAACACCTGATCATTTTATTGTAATTTTAATGAAGTTTTTTCATTCCTGATCATGGCACTGAATATCAACGACTTGCAACTCTCCGACAAAAATATAATTATTGTTGAGGATGATCAGCCCTCCATAAGATATTATGAAACTCTACTTAGAAACACGGGGGCTGAACTGAAAATATTTCACAACGGCAGGGAGTTCGTAGATTATATAAGCTGCGAGACAGGCAGGATTGACCTTGTATTCATGGACTTTCTGATACCATTGATAAATGGCCTTGAGTGCATCAGGATATTCAGGAAAGAAAGAAAGGATGTGCCGGTATTGATGCTAACAGCATATTCCTCGGAACAATGCAAGACAGAAGCATATCTGGCCGGCTGTAACGAGTATGTGCTGAAACCCATTTATCCTGAAAAGATATTTTTCCTCCTGGAAAAATACCTGAAGCATGAGACCGCCCATTCAGTGGTAAGCTGATCAGGATAGCCTAGTTTGCCGGTGATTGCATCTGGATATAGCGTCCGTAATAATCCTCCACTTTAGCGTTCATTTCCTCAGCAAGTTCCTTCATCCCGTTATCACCGCAGACACCTGCAGTCCTGTATGTATATTGTATTGCTGACTGGATCTCATATTCGGCCGACTTAATTATATACGGTGTCTGTTTAAAGTAATAATCAAGCTGACTGTAATAATACTCACTAAGGTTTTTTGACATCTCGCCTGCTTTATCCTTTGCGCCGGCAGCAAAATATGCCTCGATAAGATCTGTGACATACGGGTCATATGGAATTCTTTCAAGAGGCAGCATCACCATGCAGTGATCTAGCACTTCCGTTGCAAGCTCATTCTTCCCTTCTGCAGCCAGGGCTTTGGCAAGACGGGCATAGTTCAGCCTGGCCCTGATTACGATGAGTGTCCGCCTGTGATGATAATCAATATTTGCACGTCTGTCATTTGCGCCTCTCCAGACGAACTTGTTCATCATATTTTCGTAAAGAATATCCGTATCAATCCGTCCGTAATCGAGCCAGTTCTTGTTTTCGGATTTTATGGGAACAAACCTGTAAACAAGCCCTTCCAGCTGAAAATATTCCTCAAGACCGAGAGCATCGTTGTGATACCCTGTCACAAAATATATAGGGCGTTCCCAGTTATTGTGAGCAAGTATGTCAAGCACTATCAGCTGGCTCTTCAGTATGGAATTGCCCTTTAACTTAATATCAATGTATGGTGCAATTTTAGCAGAGTCTTCAGGTTTTACTGTTCCTGAAGCAATTACTTTCCTGACATCAACAGGTATCCTTATGGTCCTTGACGGAATGATATCAAGGACCTCGGTGGGAGTTTGAACCTTCGTGGCCTTATTATCACTCCTGACCCATTCGATAATAGTGGAAATATCTACCGGATCCTTTGTTTTTTCAATGATGAAGACCTGGTTATTTATACCATCATAGTATTTCTGTATTGGTAATGTAACCGGCAGCGGATCAGACTCATAGGTTTTCCATTTCATCTGTTCAATATACCAGTCGGTATTGAGGAGCATCAGGTTACTGACCCTTACGTCTGTACGCATTCCTTCAACCTCCTGTGCATACCAGAGAGGGAAAGTATCGTTGTCGCCATTGGTGAAGAGTATTGCATCAGGTGCGCATGAGTTCAGATAGTTGAATGCAACATCCCTTGCCAGATACCTGTACGATCTGTTGTGATCATCCCAGTTTTCAGAGCCCATCAAGACGGGAACCGACAGGATACAAATTAAACCCGATACCGGGGCAGAAATCCTGTCCCCTGTAACTTTTGCGAGTCCTTCAAACAGCGCAAGCATTCCGAGTCCTATCCATACTGCATAGAAATAAAAAGATCCGACATATGCATAGTCCCTTTCCCGCGGCTGGTTAGGGTACTGGTTAAGCCAGAAAACTATTGCAATGCCAGTCATAATGAACAACAGGAGAATGACCCACCAGTTTTTATTATCCTTGTTTAGCTGGTAAAAGAGTCCGGCAAGGCCCAGAAGGAATGGAATCAGGTAATATTTGTTTCTGGATGTGTCATCCTTAAGTCCCGCAGGGAGATCTGATGTACCTGTCCTGGGCTCATCAAGGAATTTTATCCCGGTTATCCAGTTTCCGTTTATTGCTCCTCCTGTCCCCTGGGTGTCGTTCTGCTTACCCGAGAAGTTCCACATGAAATACCTGAAATACATGTATCCGAACTGATAGGTGAACATGAACCGTATATTCTCGCTGAATCTTGGTTTTCGTATTGTAGTCCTTTCGCCCGACTGGTCTGTTACCTGGATCGGTATCCCTTTGTTACCGCCCCATTCCCTGTATACCTCTGCATGATCCTCCGTCTGGTCGCTCCACATTCTCGGGAAAAGGGTTATAAACCTTTCATCATAAACCCTTTCAATATCGCGATGGGTTGTTACATATTTCCCGTTCTCAAGCATATAGACAGGCTTCCCGTCTTTGTATTCCAGGACAGGTGCATTATAATAGGCTCCGCGGATGAGCGGTCTTGAGCCATATTGTTCCCTGTTAAGATAGTAGAGCAGGTTAAAGGGATTGCTCGGATTATTTTCGTTCAGCGGAGGGTTGGCTGATGCCCTGATCATTATAATCGCTACAGTGGAATAACCGATCAGTATTACCATCAGTGAAGTGAGAAGAGTGTTCATCGCCACCCTGTTCCCGGATGTAAAATACCAGACCGATCCTGCTATTGCTGCAAGAAAAAGCATATTGATGAATGCAGAGCCTGAAACTATCCAGAAACCTGTGAAGAAAAATGCCAGCACTGAAAACAGACTGTTTTTTATACCATTTTCCGAATTCCTGGTAAACCTTATCGCAAGAATAAAAGCTACTGCAAGAATTATCCAGTGGAAAAGCATCCCGCTGTTGTCAGGCAATCCTAAAGAATTTACAAAGAACAGGTCAAGCCGTGAAGAGATTGTAATTATCCCGGGCATTATTCCCCAGATAAGAAGTGCCAGAACCAAAAAAGATAACAGGACAGCGGTTATAACTCCTTTCCATGAAAACTCAAATTTCCTGAAATAATATACAAGCAGTATTGCAGGCAGGGTCAGGAGATTCAGAAGGTGTATGCCGATGGATAGGCCCATCAGAAATGCGATTAGTATTATCCATCTGTCGGCATATTCCTCGTCGGCAACATCTTCCCATTTCAATATTGCCCAGAAAACTGCTGCAGTGAACAATGAGGAGGTTGCATATACTTCTCCCTCAACCGCAGAGAACCAGAATGAATCGGAAAATGTAAACGCCAGGGCGCCGGTAGCACCGGCTGCCATAATTGCTATTAGCCTTGCCGGGGTGAACATATCTTCCTCCCTGGCGATTATCTTACGAGCCAGGTGGGTTATTGTCCAGAAGAGAAATAAAATGGTAAACGCACTCATAAGGGCTGACATTGAGTTTACCATTGCAGCAACTTTACTCGTATCATTCCCGGCAAAAAGAGTAAATACCCTTGCAAGCACCATGAAAACCTGGCTGCCCGGGGGGTGTCCTATTTCCATTTTGTACCCCGAAGCAATGAATTCACCGCAGTCCCACAGGCTGGCTGTCGGTTCAATGGTAAGAAGATATGTCAGGGCGGCTATGGCAAAAACTATCCATCCTGTAATGTTGTTTATCAGCCTGAACTTTTTCATTTATTATGTTTTATCATGACCATAATAAAAGTCATCGGCGAAAGTACTTATTTTTTTGCGACTCGCATAATTTGTTATTTTTGAAGCATGATCAAGAGATTCATAATTAGTAAGATATTCAGTTCTGCTGCATTTCTGTTCCTTTCGTTTTCAATGTATGCCCAGTATTATAACACAGGACAGGATCCCGCTTCGCTGAAATGGATGCAGGTGAAGACCGGTAGGTTCAATGTTATTTACCCTGAAAATTATGGTCAGTCGGGACCGGAATTTGCACAGGCACTTGAAGAAGCATATTCAGATATTTCATTGCTATATCCTGAGAAGAAGTTCAGAATTCCGGTTATTATTCACAATTATACCACCCAGTCGAATGGTTTTGTGGCATGGGCCCCCAGGCGGATGGAACTCTATCCCACACCTGATCAGAATTCAATTCCGCTTGACATTAAAAGGCAGCTTGTCCTTCATGAGCTTACCCATGTGATGCAGATGGAATCACTTAATTCAGGCTTCTCAAGGGTGATGTCGTATATCGCAGGAGAACAGTTCCCCGGGGCAATAGCGGCGCTGCTGCCATCATGGCTAATGGAAGGCGAAGCGGTTTTTGCCGAGACTATTTTATCAGCCTCAGGCAGGGGCAGGAGTCCTTCATTCCATAACTCCCTTAAGGCTATTGCAATCGAAAATGACAGATTGTTTAAATATGATAAACTGCTTAACGGATCGTACAGGGATTTCACTCCCGACTATTATCAATATGGTTATCAGATGTTTGCCTGGTCAGTCCTGAACACCGATATGCACATGTGGAACAGGATCCTCGACTTTGCTGCAAACCAGCCTTTTACATTGAACCCTGTAAATATAAGCCTGAGAAGAAATACCGGGCTGACAAAAAAGCAGCTTTACTATCAGACATTTGACTCCCTTAAGAATCTGTGGGATAAAGACATAAGACTCAGCGGTGCAATTGATTATTCCGCTGTCAATCCAGTCAAAAAAACCAGCTTTGAAAGTTATCATTCAGCAGTTGTTGCCGGGAAAGATTCCATTATTGCCGTTAAGACATCGCTCGGTAATCCTTTAAGGTTTGTACTGATCAGGCCATCGGAAAAATCGGAAAAGAAATTATTTGCCCCCGGTAATCTCTATCCCTGGGTTATATCCTATGCACAAGGGATAATAGTATGGGTTGAATCAGTGCCTGATCCAAGATGGGAAAACAGGAATTATTCTGTGATAAAGACTTATGATCTGAAAACCGCATTACCGCACCAGGTAACTTTCAGATCAAGATACCTGGCTGCATCAATTTCTCCTGACGGTAAGCTGATAGCTGCTTCTGAAAATACAGTCAATAATATCAATAACCTGGTTCTGATAAATCCTTCAGATGGTGCTGTAACAGGATGCTACCCGGCACCCGAAAATGCTTCTCTCCAGCGTCCTCAATGGTCACAGGACGGCAATATCATTACTGTTATTTCATTAACAGAAGAAGGTGAGGGGATCCTCAGTTTCTCAGTAGCTGAAAAAATATGGAAGACGCTTGTCCATGAAGAAAGCGAGGATCTGCAAGCTTCCTTTGTCAGAAATGACACGCTTTACTATGTCAGCTCTGCCTCCGGGACAGATAATGTATTCATCATAACTCCAGACTCTGTAAAGCTGATGCTTACAAATTCAAAATTCGGGGCAACTGATCCTTTTGTTTCAGGTGATAAAGTTTACTTCAGCAATTACAGCGCATCAGGAAATAACATCTGCTCTGTGCCTGTATCTGCAGCATTCAGACCCGAGACATCAGGTATCTACAGAGCCTCTTTCCTTATTGACAGATTCGGGTCAGAAAAAACGGAGGTGCAGAAAAAAACAACTGTTTACAGCCCAGAACCATATAAAAAATGGAAGCACCTTTTCAACATACACAGCTGGATGCCGGTTTACGTTGACATTGAGCAGGTACAATCCGATCTGGCATCAATACGCCCGGGTTTCACAATTATGTCGCAGAGCCATCTCAGCACCCTTACCGCCTCAGCCGGATATGAATATGCAGCCGACGGAAGGCACAAATTCCATACCCGGATTACCTGGGAAGGCTGGTATCCCGTTCTTGAATCAAGGTTCGACTACGGGAATGAGCCTGTGATAAGCCTTTTCGGGGAAACGCCCGTATGGCTTCCTTCGCCTGCCAGAACAGGATTCAGGTTTTACAATAACATTCATATCCCCTGGCGTTTCAGCACAGGGAAATTTTACCAGTATCTGTATCCCTTTCTGGTAATTGATTATCACAACGACTATATGTATTCAAGGGAGACAGGCAGGTACGATTACGGACAGACACAACTGACAGGACGCATATATTTTGCAAATTATCAAAAATCGTCGTACCGCGATATTTATCCGAAGTTCGGACAGGTAGTTGATGCCGCTTATGAATTTGCTCCTTTTGACAGAAGTTTCTGCGGATCAGACATCAGTCTGAAGAGCATTTTCTATTTCCCTGGGGTTTTGAGGAATCATGGGATCCGCATAAGGTATGAAGCTGAAAACCAGGAATTTGTCAAGTTTCTCACTTCAAATAATATCCGGTATCCGAGAGGCTACAAAGATATCATATCAAAAGGACTTGATTTAATTTCATTTGATTATTCAGCTCCTCTGGTTTACCCCGATTTCAATATAAGTTCAATATTGTATATTAAGCGGATCCGCGGAGGGTTGTTTTATGACTATGCACGCGGTACGGATAATTATTATCTTATCCGGGACGGGGGCAACCGAATAATTGATCATTCAGTTAAAGGCAAAGAAACCTTCAGATCATACGGAATTGAACTGCTGTCAGATTTCTATCTTTTAAGGATCCCGTATCCGGTTTCAGCAGGAGTCCAGGCTGCATGGAAAAACATCAGCGAACCCCCCGTGGTTGAGTTCATTTTTAATATCGATATCTACGGGATGAACATAGGGAAGATGTCGCTCTGATCAGCTCCCAGCCTCTCGTGCTGTTTTCTTTATAAGGTCCCAGGCCCTTTCCACATGTTCAAGAGTCACATTGGTCTGTCCGGTAACCATTCTCAGCGTGTATCTGCCGTTAAGAGAGGTGTGTGTAAGGTAAATTTTCCCGGTATCATTCAGCATGTGGTTAAGCTTTTCATTAAGCCTGTTAAGTTTCTCTTCGTCAGTTCCCGTGGGATGATACCTGAAACAGACAACATTAAGCGATACAGGGGCAAGCAGTTCAAAGTCGGGTTCCGCTGAGATCAGCTCTTTGAGCCGTGTGGCAAGTGAAATATGATATCTTATTTTTTCCTGGAGTCCGGTGGTTCCATACGATCTTATGACACTCCATAACTTCAAAGCCCTGAACCTCCGCCCCAGCGGTATCCCCCAGTCGCGGTAATCGTTCACCTGGCCTCTTGTCCTTGTCCTGAGATATTCTGGTAGTATCTCAAAAGTTCGTATAAGTGAAGCCGTATCCCTTGTAAAGAATGCGGAACAATCGAAGTTTGTGAACATCCATTTGTGAGGATTGAATACAAAACTGTCAATATATTCCTTCCCATCAAGCATCCATTGAAATTCGGGCAGGATCAAGGCTGTACCGCCCATTGCGGCATCAACATGAAGCCAGATGCCGTTCTCGCTGCAGATCTCTCCAATCTCACGCAGAGGATCAACAGCAGCCGTTCCTGTGGTTCCGAGCGTGGCAATTACACAGCATGGCAGTTGTCCGTTCTTTTTATCTTTGGCTATTGCATCCTTAAGGCTGGCCGGATCCATTGAATAATCATCCCTGACAGCAACTTTGATGAGATTCTTCCTCCCTATTCCTGCAATCTTTACTGCCTTTTCTACAGAAGAATGCGTTTGAACCGAGCAATAAACCCTTAGAAACGGTTTGTGATGAAACCCTTCCTCGTTAATGTCAAATCCCGTGCATCTTTCTCTTGCAGTGATAATTGCAGCAAGTGTCGATGTTGATGCTGTATCTTGTATCACTCCTTCATAATAAGCCGGCAGGCCGATCAGGTTTCTCAGCCATATCATCATTTTTTCCTCAAGCTCCGCGGCTGCCGGAGATGTTTCCCACATCATGCACTGTGCAGCCAGTGTCGATGTGATCATTTCGGCAAGGATTGAAGGCGGACTTGTATTTGCAGGAAAATAAGCAAAGAAATTAGGGCTTTGCCAGTGAGTGATGCCGGGCATAATAATCTCCTCGAAATCCTTCATCAGATCGCTGAAGGGTTGAGGTTGTGTCGGAGGTTCAGCAGGTATTTTATTGAAGATCTCTCGCGGCTTAACTGATGATTTAACAGGGTAGTTTTCAACGCTTTCCATGTAGCGGGCCATCCATTCGACCAGCTCATGAGCATGTTTACGGAATTCGTCGGAGTTCATCCCGGGCGGATTATTTTACCGATTCGGCAAGCAGGATGATCTTATTCATTTTTACTTCGATCATGCCGCCGTCAATATCAAACCTCTTTTCATTGTTTTCCTGGTCAACCATGATAACCACGCCGCTTTCGAGGGTTGAAATTATCGGTGCGTGGTCTTTAAGGACCTGGAAAGAGCCTTTTTTACCTGGCACTCTTATTGATTTGATATCTCCCTCATAGACTTTCCTGTCGGGAGTGATGATCTCTATTTTCATCCTCTGCCTGGTTACTTGGTCTGAGCAAGAATCTTCTCGCCTTTTTCAATTGCATCCTCTATGGTTCCGACGAGCATGAAGGCTGATTCAGGATACTGGTCAACCTTACCGTCCATGATCATGTTGAACCCTTTAATGATATCTTCTATTGATACAAAAGCTCCCTTTATACCAGTGAACTGTTCAGCAACGTGGAAGGGCTGTGACAGGAATCTCTGCACTCTCCTTGCCCTGTGAACCACCAGCTTGTCTTCTTCGGAAAGCTCATCCATACCTAGGATGGCAATAATATCCTGAAGCTCATTATATCTCTGCAGGAGCTCTTTAACCCTCTGAGCGCACCTGTAATGGGCTTCCCCTACAATATCAGGAGTAAGTATCCTTGAGGTTGAGTCGAGCGGGTCGACAGCCGGGTAGATTCCAAGTTCTGAAATCTTACGGCTCAGAACTGTTGTAGCATCAAGGTGAGCAAATGTTGTTGCAGGGGCAGGGTCAGTAAGGTCGTCAGCGGGCACATATACAGCCTGAACCGAAGTAATTGAACCGTGTCTGGTTGAAGTGATCCTCTCCTGCATAATTCCCATTTCAGTAGCAAGAGTAGGCTGGTATCCTACAGCTGAAGGCATTCGTCCGAGCAATGCCGAAACTTCTGAACCTGCCTGGGTGAAACGGAAAACGTTGTCCATGAAGAAAAGGATATCCCTGCCGCCACTCTTGCCGTCTCCATCCCTGAAATGTTCTGCTACCGAAAGACCTGACAGACATACCCTTGCCCTTGCTCCCGGGGGTTCATTCATCTGCCCGAATACAAGCGCCAGTTTGGAATCCTTAAGTACGTTGTGATCGATCTTTGACAGGTCCCATCCGCCTGATTTCATACTTTCAAGGAAATCCTTCCCGTAGGTTATAACACCCGCTTCTATCATATCGCGAAGCAGGTCGTTCCCCTCTCTTGTTCTCTCACCAACTCCGGCAAATACCGAAAGACCGGAATAAGCTTTTGCTATATTGTTTATCAGTTCCAGGATAACCACTGTTTTTCCAACGCCGGCACCTCCGAAAAGACCGATCTTCCCTCCTTTGGAGTAAGGCTCAATGAGGTCAATTACCTTTATGCCGGTATATAAAACCTCTTTCTCTGTCGAAAGATCATCGTATTTAGGGGGTTTGCGGTGGATAGGATATCCACCTGTCTTGTCCAGTGGGCCGATTCCGTCGATGGCTTCCCCGGTAACATTCATTAGCCTTCCCTTTATCTGTTCGCCTATTGGCATGGTAATTGGTAATCCTGTAGCCACAACCTCCATTCCCCTGCGAAGTCCGTCGGTTGAATCCATGGCTATTGTACGGACGGTGTTTTCACCTATATGCTGTTCGCACTCGACAACCAGAACGGACCCGTCATCCCTTTTTATTTCAAGGGCATCGTATATGTCGGGCATCTCCACACCCTGCCTGTCAAATGTTACGTCAACCACTGGTCCGATTATCTGGCTGATCCTGCCGGTATTCTGTGCCATATCAGTTAATTATTTAGTTCGCTTTCAGATTATACAAATTTATTAAAAAATGCAAAAGATAGGTTTCCGGCGGCAATTTTTCCTACAAATGTTGACAGGTATTTCTTAAAATTCTATCTTTAATCTGTCAACATAATTATAACACTAAAAATAATTATCATGAAAAGGTTACTAACGACTTTAGTGATTATCACCCTGACTATACCTGCAATAAATGCACAATTCACAAAGGTGGGAGGCGGAGTTGGTTTCACATCCGGCTATCTCTTCCATGAGATGAATTATGACTACAATAAAAGCGGACATTTCTTTGCATTTGCAAAAGGGATATACGAAATCTCCGTGCCTCTTCATATTTCACCTTCCGTCACTTTCTTTGTCCCGCATGTTTTCAAAGAGTTTGATTATAAATATACCGTTAACACGATGATGATTGACGTAAACGGGCATTATGTATTCAATTCGCTCGACAGGTTTGAATTCTACGGGCTTGCCGGGCTGAATGTGATGCTTGCCTGGAAGAGAGAAAAATTTGATACTGAGGTTTTCAAGGAGAGTGATAATGCCCTGGGGCTGAACCTCGGTGCAGGTACCTATATGAAAATCACCGATCAGTTCGACCTTGCAGTTGAGGCAAAATATATCATCAGCAAATATGACCAGTTCATGCTGAATGCAGGCATACTTATAAACATTGACTGGCTTAAAAAACACGAAGACACAGGAGGCTTATAATTTACCTGTCGCGTCCGATAAGTGAGCCGGCAAGGTTTTCCAGCTCTTTTTTTCTTTCGCTGCTGACACTTACTTTTCCCAGGAGGGTGAATGCACTGTCGATATAATCATCAGCGGTCTTCTCCGTAGCTTCCCTGATTTTCAGCTTATCGTAAATAGAGATTATGATCCTTACCTTTTCCTCAGGATCGGGATCTTTTGCCGAAAGCTGTTCCCTGAGCTGCTTCAGCACCTTTCCTTCGGCAAGTTCAAGTGCCCTGATAAGCGGTAAAGTTTTCTTATTTGCTACGATATCCCCTCCCCTGGTTTTACCAAAGACCTGGCTGTCTCCCCATATGTCCAGCATGTCATCCTGAATCTGAAATGCAAGGCCGAGGTTCCTGCCAAACTCATAAAGCAGGTCGGAATCTTTTTCTTCAGCGCCTCCTATAAGAGCGCCTATCTTCAGCGATGCTGATACGAGAACTGCCGTTTTCAGCTCTATCATCCTCAGATACTGTTGTCGGGTAATGGCTGATGTCTTTTCATAATCCATATCAAGCTGCTGCCCTGTGCATACTTCAATTGCTGCCTTATTGAACGTATGAAATACACTAATGAGCTTATCAGGGGGAGCATGAAGGAAGCATTCGTTGGCAATAAAGGCCATTACATCACCCGAAAGAATCGCCTGGTTAACATTCCATTTCGAATGAATAGTAGGCAAGTTCCGTCTTACGGGTGCATTGTCCATAATATCGTCATGCACCAGTGTGAAATTATGAAAGACCTCAATGCCGGCTGCCGGCATAATGGCCTTACCTATTTTGTCGCTGAACAGGTTACAGGCCATCAGGGCCATCACCGGGCGAAGGCGTTTCCCACCTATTGAAAGTATGTAGCTGACAGGCTCAATAAGCTTTTTTGCTTCATCGCTGTACGAAAGATTCAATAAAGCCTTATCGACTAAATCCTTCAGATCAGATTGATTGTACATATTTGTATCAGCCTTTCAGGGCTTCTGCTCCGCTAACCACTTCAAGTATCTGATTCGTAATGGTTGCCTGCCGTGCTTTATTGTAAAGTAGAGTCAGATCTTTTATCATCTGTGTGGCATTATCGGTGGCTTTATGCATAGCCGTCATTCTGGCGCCATGTTCTGCCACAAATGAATCCAGCACAGCTTTATAAAATTGGATTTTAAGCGATTTCGGGATCAGTTCCTTAACTATCTCCTCTTCGCCGGGTTCGTAGATATAATCGATAGGGGCAGTTTTCTTTTTCCCGGCAGGGACTGACTCGATGGGAAGGAACTGCTCATCAGTAATTATCTGAACTGCAGCATTTTTGAAATGGTTATAGATGACCTCCACCCTGTCATACTGTCCTTTCACGAAACTTTGCATTATCTCAGCAGCAACCAGAGAAACCTTTTCAAAAGTAAGGTCATTAAGGAGCGCATTTTTCTCAGGAAGCATATTAAGTTTCTGTTTCCGGATGTAGTCATAACCTTTCCTGCCGATAGTCAGAAAAACCACATTCCCTTTATTGAACTGGTCCATGTATTTTTCCGATACTACCTTTCTTGCCTCCTTGATCACATTGGCATTAAATGCTCCGCAGAGGCCCCTGTTTGATGTTATGATCACAATAAGTATTTTCCCGGGGGCAGAAACCCTTCCGTAAATATTCTCAATTTCCCTTTCAGCAAGGCTTTGAGTAAGACCTGAAAGAACATCCTGCAGCTTGTTGACATAAGGACGCAGCCGTACGATCTTATCCTGAGCCTTTCTCAGCTTGGCAGCAGAGACCATCTTCATTGCTGAAGTGATCTGCTTCGTCGATTTTACAGAGCTGATTCTTATCCTTATCGCCTTTAAGTTCGCCATCCGGACTTTATTATATCACCCTCGTCGGTTATTGATTTTACTTGTATTTGGCTGCCAGGTCACCGGCAACTTTCTCAAGTACTTTTGTTATGTCATTATTCAGTATGCCGTCGCGCAGATTGTCAAGAACATCACGGTGCTTCAGGTCAAGATATTCAATATACTCATTTTCAAAGCTTTTCACCTTGTCAACCGGAATATCCCTGAGCAGTCCCATTGTTCCGCAATAGATTATGGCTATCTGTTTTTCCACAGGTACTGGTGCATATTGTCCCTGTTTCAGTATTTCGACGTTCTTTGCCCCCTTGTTCAGAATTGCCAGAGTTGTTGCATCAAGGTCGGACCCGAATTTCGAGAATGCTTCAAGTTCACGGTACTGTGCCTGGTCAACCTTTAGTGTTCCTGCAATTTTCTTCATTGATTTGATTTGTGCATTTCCACCTACCCTTGATACCGATATACCAACGTTAATAGCAGGTCTCACACCTGCATTGAACAGGTTCGATTCAAGGAATATCTGTCCGTCGGTGATTGAGATCACGTTCGTGGGGATATATGCAGAAACGTCGCCGGCCTGGGTTTCAATAATGGGTAAAGCTGTAAGTGAGCCTCCTCCTTTTACCATATGCTTTATTGATTCAGGAAGGTCGTTCATCTGTTTTGCAACCTCATCTGATTCGATGACCTTGGCTGCTCTTTCAAGAAGCCTTGAATGCAGGTAAAACACATCGCCCGGATAAGCTTCGCGGCCCGGCGGGCGGCGGAGCAGAAGCGAAACCTCTCTGTACGATACGGCTTGTTTTGACAGGTCATCATAAATGATCAGGGCGTCTCTTCCGGTGTCGCGGAAAAACTCACCGATTGCGGCTCCTGCGAACGGTGCATAGAACTGTGATGCAGCAGGATCGGAAGCTGTTGCAAGTACGATGATAGTATACTCAAGTGCTCCGTGTTCCTCAAGTGTCCTTGCAATATTTGCTACTGTTGAGCCTTTCTGGCCTACTGCAACGTATATGCAATAAACAGGTTCCCCTTTTTCAAAATTGCTGCGCTGATTAATAATAGTATCAATAGCTATTGCTGTTTTTCCGGTCTGCCTGTCGCCTATAATCAATTCCCTCTGGCCGCGGCCAATCGGGATCATTGCGTCAATTGGTTTGATGCCGGTCTGAAGCGGTTGTTTCACCGGCTGTCTGAATATAACTCCTGGAGCTTTTCTTTCAAAAGGTAAATCGTACAGCTTGCCCGGGATCGGACCTTTGCCGTCAAGAGGCTGGCCGGTCGGGGAGATGACTCTTCCCAGCAATCCTTCGCCGACACCTATGGAAGCAATTTTCCCTGTCCGCTTAACAATGTCGCCTTCGTTTATCTCCTCGGTAGGGCCAAGCAGAACGGCTCCGATATTGTCTTCCTCAAGGTTAAGAACGATAGCTTCAATGCCATTCTCAAATTCAATCAGCTCATTTGATTGTGCATTTGTAAGTCCGTAAATACGGGCTATGCCATCACCTACCTGAAGGACAGTTCCTACCTCTTCCAATTCTGTTCCTGTCTGGATCCCCTCCAGTTGTTGCTGGAGTATCTTTGACACTTCTGCGGGTTTAATGCTTGCCATATTCTTCTTTCTAATAATTCAAAATCTGTTTCAGGCTGTCAGTGTTCTGCTTTTCAGCTCTTTTTCAATGCGGCGGAGTTTATTTCTTATGCTTGCATCAATGAAATTATCATCTATTCTCAGAATAAAGCCGCCGATAATATCTTTGTCAATTACTTCCTTAAGTTCAACTTTAGTTTTAAATGCTGAGGAGACAAGATCTGTAACCTGCTTTTTGACCTTGTCATCAACTTTTACTGCCGTTGTCAGCACTGTTTCGGTTATGCCGTTATATTTCAGGGTATCAGTCATGAATACCCTGGCTATAGCAGGCAGGTAGCTTTCCCTTCCGTTTTTAACCGCCATATCGATCATTGAGTTTGTAAGGCCTGCCAGCTCTTTGCCAAACACCTCATGAAGGATCTCTCTCTTTTTTGAAGGAATTAAAATCGGGCTGTTGAGCAGATCCTTAATCTCCTTTATTGCACATATCTGTCCCACACGGTCCATGTCATTAAAGATCTTTTCAAGCATTTTCTTTTCAAGTGCTGAACGGAATAATGCCCTTGAGTATCTGACAGATATTTTGCTTTCGTTCATCAGAGTTACAGGTTTTAATTCTTCTTCAAATTAATATCCTTAAGATACCTGTCGATCAGCTTGCCCTGCTCTTCTGTTTTGCTTAGTTTCTCGCCAAGCAGTTTTGATGCTATTTCAACGGAAAGGGTTGCAACCTGCTCATGTATCTCGGAGAGTGCTTTATCTTTTTCCCTTTCAATGCCGGCCATGGCTTTTTCAGCTATCTTTTCTGCCTCCTCCGTGGCTTTTCCTTTTGCGTCGGCGATAAGCTTATCACGAACGTCGCGTGCTTCTTTTAGGATAACCTCGCGTTCCTCTCTGGCTTTTTTCAGGATAGCCTCATTGTCGGCCTGCAGTTTTTGCATCTCTTTACGTGCGTTTTCGGCTGATTCAAGTGATCCTTTTATCATCTCCTCCCTCTGCTTTATCATCCCCAGGATTGGCTTCCATGCAAATTTTGCAAGTACGAAGAAGAAAAGTGAAAAGATCAGGACTGACCAGAATAGTGTTCCGACACCTACTGCTGTCAGACTGTTTCCTGCTAGTAATATCATAGTTTCCCGGTTAAGAAATTTCTGTTAAAAGGGTCCTGCAATCAATCATTGCAGGATCCTGATTCTGTTAAGCAATAAGTGCCACAACAACTGCGAACAGGGCGGCCCCTTCAATAAGTACAGAGGCAATAAGCATTGCAGTCTGAATCTTGCCTGCTGCTTCAGGCTGACGTGCAATGGCGTCCATTGCCGAGCCTCCGATACGGCCGATTCCGAGTCCTGCCCCGATAACTGCAAGTCCTGCTCCGATTGATGCCAGCGAAATTGCTGCCTGTGCTTCTTCCATAATGATTAAATTTAAATGAACAATAATTATTAATGATGCTCTTCAACTAATGCAAGACTGATAAACAACGATGACAAAAATGTAAAGACATATGCCTGGAGGAATGCCACAAGAAGTTCAAGGCAATCCATGAAAATCACAAAAAAGATTGATACCGGGGAAACCCATATAGAATCAAAAATAAAAATCAGAGCCATGAGGCTGATCACTATAATATGACCTGCAGTTATGTTTGCAAACAGACGGATCATCAGGGCAATTGGTTTTGAAAAGATGCCGACAACTTCAACCGGTACCATAAGAGGAAGGAGCCAGGCCGGCACTCCGGGTGTTGCAAAAATATGTTTCCAGTATCCTTTTGTTCCGCTGAACTGTACAATTATAAATGTGAAAAACGCAAGTGTCATTGTCAGGGCAAGATTCCCCGTGACATTAGCTCCAAAGGGAGGCGGGAAAGGAATAAGGCCCATCAGGTTGTTTATCAGAATGAAGAAAAACACCGACAGAAGATAGGGCATAAACCGTTCATAATGTTTGTGTCCTATATTTGGTATTACAACTTCGTCGCGGATGAACAGAATAACGGGTTCAAGGAACCCCTGAATTCCTTTAGGATAACTTATTCCTGTTTTCTTATAAGAACGCGAAAGTGCCAGAAACAGCCATAAACCGAGAATAGCAGCAGCGAGCATCCCTATAACCATTTTGGTCATGGAAAAATCAAGAAGCAGGTTTTTTGTATCTGGTTCACCGGCGGAATTCAACGCTACGATTTTACCTTCAAATTCCCCTTCCCCCATTTTAAAGCCCTGGTATTCCTGGCCGTGTGAAATTCTGTTTGAAAAAAAGATATGAAGCCCTGTGGGCTTGTAATAGAGTATTACGGGCAGAGGAATCGCAATACCTTTCTCCGTCCCGTCCCGTTTCCGGATCGTCATCAGGTGCCATTCATGGGAGTTGCTTACATGTTCAATAATATATTTACTGGGGTTAAACGGCCCCTCAGAATGTCCAGATGTTACAGGCGTACCATGTCCTTCCTGCCCGGTAGCCGGGAAGGAAAATGCAAGGAGAAACAAAATCAGGAACAGGCCTGTGGTTAATCGCGTCATCAAATCCGTATTTATTCCAACTTCTTGCTCTTCAGTGTTTTCAGGATAATAAACACTGAAAACAAAGTGAATGTTAAATATAAAACAAAAAACAATACCACGGATGATATTCCTGTTTTTTTACCTGTGAAAAACCATAGGAATGCGAAAACAAGTTCAGCAAGGAATTTAATGCTTACTCCGGTCAGTGTATGCATTGTCCGGCTTGCAGCCTCTTTTTGCTGACCCCGGAAGAAAATGATCAGAAGAACAAGAGAGATCAGGGTAAAAACTGCTGATGCAATCAGGGTCTCGCTGAAATCCGGGCCATTTTCTGAAAGCGTTGCAATCAGGAACCCAGTAGTAAGAACTAAAATCTCTAGTACTGCAAGAAGGAGAATTGAGCGGGCCAAAGGTTTCAAGGCGGTTATTATTTTTTAATGATGAAGTCTTTTATGGCAACCCAGATAGCTGCAAATACCCCAAGGAGTGAAAGAATTATTGTGAATACAGGTTTGGCTGTTCCGGTTAGTTTATCGAGCTTGATTCCTCCCCAGGTGGTAAGGAAGATGATTACCCCCATCTGGATGACAATACCGGAATATTTGGCATAGGCTGAATACTCTTTATTTTCCGGGTCGTTCCGGTTCTTTTTGTTTTGCTGCCCCCCCGTTGTCATCGTTTTCGCTCATTTTGCAGTTCCCTGTAAATTTTGCACCGGGCTCGATTGATAGCTTTGAAGTGGCTATATCGCCAAGTATTTTTGAAGAAGCTTTAAGTATCAGCAGCTGGCTTACGCTGATTTTACCTTCAATGCTGCCCGAAACCTCGGAATTCCTGCAGATAACTTCACCATTTACTTTGCCGGTAACTCCTATGACAACTTTACCCCGTGTATTCAGGTTTCCCTTAAGTGTACCGTCAATACGGATATCGCCGGTCGACTTGATATCTCCAGTAATGTCTGTACCATTGCTTATCAGGTTTATTGCTGCAGGTTTAATTTCGTTGTTTTTACCCATCGTAAAAGAGTTTTTTGAGATTTATCTTAAAACTCACAAATATAACAACTATTGTAAATTATCAGCATGTACTAATTTGGATCATATGCCCACTTCACGTATATAGATCCCCAGGTAAAACCTCCTCCGAATGCTGCAAGTATCAGCTTGTCGCCTTTATGAAGCTGGTTTTCATACTCCCATATAACCAGTGGAATAGTTGCAGCTGTTGTATTTCCGTATTTCTCGATATTTATCATGACCTTTTCTGGCGGAAGTCCCATTCTGCGTCCGGTGGCATCTATGATCCTTAAATTTGCCTGGTGAGGTACAAGCCACGAAATATCGTCAGGTTTAAGGTTATTTCGTTCCATGATCTCAGCAGCAACGTCAGCCATGTTGGTAACGGCGAACTTGAAAACGCTTTGCCCTTCCTGGTATATAAAATGTTCCCGTGCCTCGACAGTTTCATGTGATGCAGGCCTGACAGATCCTCCGGCCTTGAGGTGCAGGAATTTTCTTCCTGAACCATCAACATGGAAAAGATGATCCATAATCCCGTACTCTTCTGTTGTGGGTTCAAGAAGCACAGCTCCTGCAGCATCGCCGAACAAAGGACAGGTTGTGCGATCGGTGTAATCGGTGATTGATGACATCTTATCAGCTCCTACAACTATGACCTTTTTATATCGGCCCGATTCAACGTATGTTGCTGCGGTCTGAAGGGTAAAGAGAAATCCTGAGCATGCAGCTGCAATATCAAAGCTGAATGCATTTTTTATCCCGGTCTTGTCTGAAATGATGTTTGCAGTTGCAGGGAAAGCCATATCTGGAGTTATGGTAGCACAGATTAGCAGATCCACCTCATCGGGTGAAGTATGCGTTTTTTCAAGAAGTCCGCGCACTGCATTTTCTCCGAGATCCGAAGTTCCCAGCCCCTCTCCCTTCAGAATACGTCTCTCTTTAATGCCGACGCGCTGCATAATCCATTCGTCGGAAGTGTCAACCATCTTTGACAATTCGTGATTTGTTAGCCTGTACTCGGGAACCCAGGCATGAATTCCGGTAATGGCTGCACGAATTTTTTTCATATCAGATAACATCATTTATCTTGCCTGCCAGGTCGGCATGCACAACAGCCCATGTTTGAAGAATCATGTTCATCACTGCCTTGCGTTTTGAAACCCCGTGCCCTACGACAACGTTGGCATTGATTCCCACAATCGGGGTACCACCAATACTTTCAGGATCAAGGCTTTCAAAATAAGGGTCCCTGAAGTCTTTGAGAACGAATATATGATGCAATGCTTCGGTCTGTTTTACTATCACATTACCAACAAATCCGTCGCAAACAATAACATCAGGCATTTTTTCTCCAAAAAGGTGATTTGCCTCAAAATTGCCTTCGAAATTAATCTGCTTGCAATCTTTCATGAGTTCGTATGCTGTTTTCAGTGCCGGGGTTCCTTTTCCTTCCTCTTCACCGATATTCAGCAACCTGACTGAAGGATTTTTTATTTCAAGCACATATTCTGCAAAGATGCTCCCCAAAAGCCCGTATTGGCACAACACATCAGGCTTGGTATCAGGATTAAGTCCTACATCGAGAAGCACTGAATGACGATGATCCACTGAGGGGACAATGAGTGCAAGAGCAGGTCTGATAACACCCGGAATACCATTTACCGTATATGTTGCACCCACCATCATTGCTCCTGTATTCCCGGCACTGCAGAATCCCTGAATCTCTTTGTCCTTAAGCATCCTGTATCCGACAGCAATACTTGAATCCTGTTTCTGCTGGTAAGCCCTGGAAGGAACATCTCCCATTTCAATCACCTGTGTGGTATGAACGATGTCCACAAGTGAAAGATCGGTCTTCATTTCCGTCATCTTCCTGATAATGGCGGCTTTGTCTCCGATCATTACAAGGCGGTCGTCAGGAGATAAAAGGGAAAGAGAATCAACAGCACCTTCAATTATAGCTTCAGGTGCATAATCGCCTCCCATTACATCAAGACCAATTCTCATAGTCTTTATGATTGGTTAATGAATCAGGCAGTTGTCTTTTTCTCAACTGCCGGCTTTCCTCTGTAAAAGCCACACTCGGGACAAACCCTGTGATATTTTACTGATGCCCCGCAGTTTGAGCAAACAGACACAGTTGGTGCAGATGCTTTGTAGTGCGTTCTGCGCTTATCTCTTCTGGTTTTAGAGTGCTTGCGTTTTGGATTTGGCATTTTGTTTCCTTTTTAATTATTGTTCATCAATTTCCTAAGTTCCTCCCAGCGCGGGTCAGAACTGTTCTCATCTTCCACAATATGTTCTTTCAGCTTTTCAATCATTTCCTGGTCACAAGTGCTGTTACCGTCCATGTCATCAGGATGTATTTTCCTAATCGGCAGTGCAAGCAGCATATATTCATAGAAAAACTGCTTCAGATCAAGATCATGCTCACCGGCCGGAACCACTATCATATCCGGATCATCCTCATCATCCACCTTTCCGAATTTGACCAGCAGTCTGTTTGTGCAATCCACCGGTTGTTCAAAAATCCCCAGGCACCTGTCACATGGTATTTTTATAGTACCGCTGATCCTTACTGTCAGAGAGATGTGTGAAGTTCTTTTATCGGCTTCAACTGCTGCATTAAGATCTCCATCCATTGCCCCCGACTCCTCAAACTGTTCAAAAAACGCTTTATCAATATTATATTCAAAGTAATGCCGACCTTCTTTCAAACCGCTTATCGGTATGGAATATAACCCGGACATCACAATTTTTTTGGTTTGCAAAAATATGAAAGCTTATTCAATTAAAAAAATTATAAACAAAAAAGTAACATTTACCCTTTGACCTGCATTTTACCGTTAAAAACCTGCAGCTTGCCGATTTCCTGTAGCGCCGGGGGTTGCCGCACCTTATTTTTGAACCAGATTAAAAACCATGAGTCATGAAACACAGAGAATTTAACTTGGAAAGACACAGGGAGCATCATCCCCAGATAGGGATCGGCCTTTTCTTTATAGTACTGGGCCTTGCGCTCCTGGTTGCAACTAATGACTGGCTCCATCTGGGCGACATAAAAGATTACTTCACCTGGGAAACAGCCATGATCTTTGTAGGCGTCCTTCTTCTCCTCAATCTTCATTTTATCCCGGGACTGCTTCTTATGGCAGGCGGTGCATGGTTTCTGATAGATGATTTTTATGGCGAGATACCAGCGCTAATTAAAACTGTATACTGGCCGGCAGTCATTATACTAATAGGCATTTCCTTCATCATTACATCAATTATCCGAAGGACTAAATAAAGTAAATCAGATAAAACAAATAATTTTACAGATATGGAAACGATAAATGATTTCAGAGACGACAAACAGCAGCCGGAAGATGGTGCCCGCCATGGTGTTACATCAAATAGAGTGATTATAGGGGTTATACTTGTCCTGGCAGGACTTGCCCTTGTAATAAGGAATACGGGTATTTTCCCGGATTTCATTGACAACGTGATCTTCAGCTGGCCTATGCTGCTGGTCACCATCGGACTGGTTATGACTATCGGGGCTTCAGAAAAAACTGCAGGAGTGATAGTTATGGCAGTGGGAGGATTCTTCATGATCCCTCTCCTGTTCAGGGAAACATTCCACATGTATAACATGTTCTGGCCATCTATATTCATCATAATAGGTATAATTTTCATAGTCACAAAGCGAAAAGGCTGGGGGTCAATTTCATCCAGGGGCATGGAGAGTGATGATTTTATTGACTACGTCACCGTCTTCAGCGGCGCTGAAAGACAGATAGTAAGCCAGAATTTCAAGGGAGGAAAGATGTCTTCTGTCTTCGGAGGCATTGATCTCGATCTGACAAGGGCAAAGTTGGCTCCCGGCAGAAATGTGCTTGAGGTGGCAGCAGTTTTCGGCGGAGTAGGAATAATCGTGCCTGACGACTGGTTCGTTACTATTGAGGTTACACCCGTACTCGGAGGATTCAGCGATTCACGAAAACTTTACCCCGGCATGACCGTTGACAGGACAAGCCAGCTTGTTATTAAAGGCGCTGTTGTTTTCGGCGGTGGTGAAATTAAAAATCATAAATAACAGGAAAATGAAATGAAGCACCCTGTACTTGAAAACAGGAGTCGGCTTGTGATATGGTGGCTGGCCTGGCTCTTTCTGACTCTGGGCCAGGCACTTTCATATTATCTCGCATACGGAAGCTTCGCAAAAGTCAGCATACTTGATGCTGTCGTATCGGTACTTATATACTCAGCCATTGCTCTCTCACTATGGTATCCGTTTGCCTTCATCAACAAGGCAGAATCAAAACCCCTGTCGCTTGTACTCAACCTGGTTATAACCGGAGCAATATCAGTTACGTGCTGGATGCTTTTGACAAAACTGCTGATCTCACAGTTATTGCCTGAACAAAGTAATTTTGATGAGTACTGGAATGCAACATTTCCATACAGGATAGGATCCGGGGTCTTTATCTACGGCCTGGTGACCCTCACATACTACCTCTTCGTAAGCCTTACTAACCTGTCGGAAAAGAAATCAAGGGAAGCCAGACTTGAAGCCCTGGTCAGAGAAACTGAACTTAAAATGCTTCGCTCCCAGATAAATCCTCACTTTCTGTTTAACAGCCTAAATTCGGTAAGCTCGCTTACCATAACCGATCCCGACAAGGCAAGGGAAATGGTAATTAAGCTGTCGGAATTCATGAGATATGCCCTTTCCAAAAAAGATGAGCAGCCTGTAACCCTGAGGAGTGAACTGGAAAATCTGATGCTTTACCTGGAAATTGAAAAAGTAAGATTCGGCGACAGGCTGACAACCGAGGAACAGATTGAGGAAAAATGCCTTGCCGTTAAAATGCCGGTTATGCTTCTTCAGCCTCTGTACGAAAATGCAATCAAGCACGGCGTTTATGAAAGTACAGAAAGCGTCATGATAAGAACCAGGGTAAGTATCATGGGAGACCATATGGAGATTACGATCAGCAACAATTACGATACTACCCCGGAATCGCGAAAGGGAACCGGCACAGGACTCAGCAATGTGGCAAGACGGCTTGAATTATTCTATGGGAAAGAAGCTGTAATGAAAACATCACGGGAGAAAGGGGTGTATACAGTAAGTCTTTATATTCCTGCATATTGCATGTGATTGCCATTTGAAATTTATTGCATATATTTATTCCTGCAAAAATGCAGGAATAAATAAGAATGGCAAAAATCAAAACTATCATTGTCGATGACGAAGCTCCGGCAAGGGATATCATCAGACATTACCTTAAGGAGCTTGAGGAAATTGAGATCGTAGCAGAATGTTCCGACGGATTTTCCGGACTTAAAACAATCTCGTCAGTGAAGCCCGACCTGGTATTCCTTGATATCCAGATGCCAAGGCTTACAGGTATTGAAATGCTGGAAGTAATGACAGAAAAACCGGTTATAATATTTTCCACTGCCTATGATCAGTTTGCCCTTAAAGCTTTTGAACTTAACGCTATCGATTACCTCTTAAAACCATTTCCGAAAAGAAGATTCCTTGAAGCAGTAAATAAAGCAATTGAAAAGATCCGTTCAGGATCTGAAACAAAAGAACCGTCGCAGCTTCTTGAGAAAAAACCGGAGGCAGCCATACCGGTTAACAGGATTGTGGTACGCAAAGGAAGCGCTATTAACCTGATCCCCATCAACCAGGTGAAATATGTAGAAGCCCAGGATGATTATGTAATGATCTATCATGCTTCCGGGAAAGCGCTTAAGCAGCAGACAATGAAGTTTTACGAAGATAACCTTCCTGCCGGTGATTTTGTCAGGATACACAGGTCATACATAGTAAGGATACAGGAAATAAACCGTATTGAACCCTACGAAAAGGACAACCATGTTGCTGTCCTGAAAACCGGAGAAAAGCTTCCTGTTAGCCGTTCCGGATATAAGCACCTTAAAGAGGAGTTGAATTTCTGAATTGTTTAGGTGCTAAACAATTTCTTCTTTTCTCAAGGTTAAAACCCCTTTCCCAAACTTCCCCCCGAGGCTCCTGACGCTGCGGTCAGGAGCTTCTGGGGTGAACGAGAAAGGTGGTGTTATCTTTTAAGACGGTTGCATTTCTTATATCCGGAAAACGGCCTGTATCTTTTAAACCTTATCAGCGGTACAGGATCATACCCGTGTGTACCGCCAGGGCGGCAGCGAAGGATACGATTAGTCCCCAAAAGAAAACCCGATACCGGACCATGCATCCTGAGTGCATCAAGCATATACTGGGAACAGGAAGGTACATGCCTGCATGAAGGCCGGATAAAGGGCGAAATGGCATACCTGTAAAACCAGACCGGAATTGAAAGGAGGAATGCGAATATCCTGCTGATTGACTTTATCATGCAGCAAAGATAACATTTGACCATGTTTTGTTGTTATTATAATGACAGTGCAATCCTGACAAAATGACCATAATACCAGTCATCAGGGCATTTGGCAGATGTTTTGCAGGGTAATAAACTAAAATTGTAAACGGAGGTAATAAAATGAATATATGGATTATTGTCATAGGCGTTATGGTCCTCAGCTGGATCGTAAGCGCCACACTTAAATCGAAATTCAGGAAATACTCAAAGATACCGGTTGACAACGGAATGTCGGGACGTGAGGTGGCAGAAAGAATGCTTCGCGATAACGGCATTTATGATGTGAGGGTGGAAAGCGTTCAGGGTCAGCTTACCGATCATTACAACCCGGAAAAGAAAACTATCAATCTCAGCCAGGAGGTCTATAACGGCAGGAGTGTTGCTGCTGCGGCAGTGGCTGCTCATGAGACAGGACACGCTGTTCAGCATGCAACTGCTTATGCATGGCTTGGATTCCGCTCAAAGATGGTTCCGGCTGTTAGCTTTTCATCGAAATGGGTCTCCTGGATCCTTCTTGCAGGTGTGTTGATGATCAATACCTTCCCTGCCCTGTTATTTGCAGGTATTGTTCTTTTTGCGCTGACAACGGTGTTCAGCTTCATCACGCTTCCTGTTGAATTCAATGCTAGCCAGAGGGCTCTTGCATGGCTTTCAAATGCAGGAATAACATCGTACCAGAACCACGATAAGGCACAGGATGCTCTTAAATGGGCCGCATCAACCTATGTTGTGGCAGCCCTGGGATCGCTTGCAACGCTGCTTTATTATATAATGCTGTTCACCGGAGGAAGCAGGGACTGAGGGTGAATTACCCCCGGTCCCGCCCCAGGCGGGACCTGCCCCCCAAGGGGGTCCTAATACCCTGTATTACAGCATCATATGAACTCAGAATTAACCTCCCTTTAGGGGGGCAGGGGGGTCGTTACTCCCGGGGGCAGGAGGGTCATCTTACCTGAAACCATTTCGTATATTTGTGTATGGTTCTTAGGACAAGCCATATAACAGCAGCTCCGGCAAGCGACCATATCCACATTTTTGTGAAAAACAGTTTCTCCGTAAGGAAGAAATTCCTGCAAAAATCGAGAAGTGCGAATATCACGAATATATTAACAAAGCTGTTGTATTCTCTCCCCAGTACACCACGGAGGGAGAACGGAAGTGATGGTTTGATCCACCTGAAATTGAACGGAATGAAAGAGCTTACCTTTTCTGAGTACCCGTCATATGCTTCTCTGAATTTCTTTCTGAGGAACTGCTCCTCAGCGAACATTATACGCTCGTAGTAAAGCCAGTAAATAAGTATGAAAACAACTGCGAACCAAGCTGATCGCAGAAACAGTACCGGTCCGAGCCACATGAGGAAATTCCCGACATAAAGCGGATGTCTCACAATTGAATAGAGCCCCGTGGTGTTGAGGTCATCTGCAATCTGCCCCGCAGCAGTATTCCTGCCCGAAGTGTTCCTGGCGGCAAACCCTACGGCAACAATCCTTATTATTTCCCCCAGCAGGCTTACCGAAAGAAATATCATTTCGTCTCTCAGGTCAAAAAAAAGTGCCTGCCTGTTGCCAAGATACATCATTATGATACCGGCTATCACAAGAATAACCGGGAGCCATCCTCTTCTCCTGAAAAGCCAGTTGCCGCTGTTCTCGAACTCATGTACCAGTGCCATCTTAATTAATTTGCTGTTTCTGCGGCAAAAGTAGGAAAAAACTAGAAACTGAATTTTACCCTTAGGAATCCGAGGTTCATTCTTGTATCCGTCCCTGCCAGATCAGCCCTGAAATGCTGCCAAAGCAGTGAAAAATCGACGTTCTCTGCAAGCGAGTAATCGAAAGAGGGGCCTGCAAAATAACCATCCAGATCGGGAAACCACATTGCAGAAATTCCAATGTTCATCAGCGGTGTCGCAGTCCATGTGAACTGTACGAAAGCAGAGAACTTCGAGAAGGCAAGATCCTTTGCCGACAGATTGCCCATGTAAAACCCTGCAATACTGTTAAGCTCAAGAGGCTCATTGCAGTACATCAGCTGGAGTTGTGCCATTGAATTATTCTCAAACACTTTGTCCACACCTGCTGTAATTATCATGGTCCCTGAAGTATCGCTGAAATTTTCTGCCGGCCTGAACCATGATCCCTCCCCCCTGAATGATAAAGAACCGACAGACCCCGACCATCCTGCACCGGCCACAATATCCGACCCGTTTGAATAACCGGCAAGAACCTGTATGTCATAACCCCATTTGCTGAAACGATAAAGTCCAGCTATGGTAAGATCATCCTCGCTGTCAACTTTGGCAGCCAGCTCCAGGGCCGAAGAGAAAGAGGGGTAATACTGAAGCCTGACTGCATCGCTTCCCGGTCTTTCAATATAATCAAAATCGAAGAAAGAATAAGCATTGAAGATGTCATTGGGGTTCCAGACAAAAGTTTGTCCCCAGTTGATCCTCTGTCTTCCGATCCGAGCCTGGAATTTGTTATAGTTAAGGTCGACCCATACCCTGTCGATAGTAGTATTCAGAAAAAAAGATTTTTCATCAAGAATGTTCCACGAGAGATCAACCCAGCCGTTGTCCTCTGAAATAAATCCGGAATATCCATAATATGATCTGACCATATCGCCTGTAAAAAGTCTGTTGCGGAGCTCCGCCGCAAAGGTGATGTTTTCATTAGCGTATACCCTGAAATTAAGCCTGTTATGAAGCAGATTCTCAAACATAACAGGACCGGAAAGGGTATCGAACATTGCGCTCTGAAGGGTTGTCAGATATCCGTTAAGCTCAAAATGCTTTGTTTTTTCTTCCTGCGACAAAAGATCTGATACTGCAACAATTATGATAAATACTATGATTAAAAGTTTTTTCATTCCGGTTTTTCGTCAGAAACTACTTTCCCGTCTTCAAGTGTTATTACCCTGTGAGCTCTCTTCATGACTCTTGCATCATGGGTCGAAAAAATGAATGTCATCCCTTCTTCATGGTTGAGCTTTTCCATTATCTCCAGAAGTGCTTCTGCCGATTTGGAATCGAGGTTGGCTGTTGGTTCGTCGGCAAGAATGAATTCCGGATGTGTTGCCAGTGCCCGTGCTACGGCAACTCTTTGCTGTTGCCCGCCTGACAGTTGGGAAGGACGGCTTTTATGTCTGTCAGAAAGACCAACCGAAGAAAGCAGTTCGTCTGTTCTTGCCGTCATTTTTCCCTTCGGCCATTTCTGTAGATTCATGATAAATGAAATATTTTCAGAAGCTGTAAGGACAGGGATGAGATTGTAAGACTGAAAAACAAATCCAATATGATCCATCCGGAAATCAATAAGTTCTGAAGGTTTCAGCTCCGAGAGCCTGTGACCTGCAATGACTATCTCTCCCGTTGTGGGCTGATCGAGTCCTCCGATAAGATTCAGCAATGTGGTTTTACCTGATCCTGATGGCCCGACTATCACTGCAAAGTCACCTTTTTCAAAGCTGAGGGTAACCCCGTTTATTGCCTTCACTTCGACTTCAGTATCATGATAGGACTTAAACACATTTTTAATCTCTACTACAGCCATGGTTATTGTTTTTCAGGTTATTACTCACTTCGTATTGCTTCAACAGGATTAAGTTTCAGCGCTTTCCTAGCCGGATAAATTGCTGATAAAATACCAGTAATGACAATCAGAATTGTTGTTGTGATAAAGAATTGAAAATCAATAGTCGGGAAAAGATATGCCGAATATCCTATTGCTTCCATTCCTTCCGAATACTTTACCAGGTTTATCCCCGTTTTACCGGTTATTGCGATAACTGTTTCGCTTATTCCCATTCCCGCAAATCCGCCGATGATTGAAAGGAATATCGATTCCAGCATAATCATAACGAAAATTTTTTTACGGTTCATGCCGATCGCCATAAGCATTCCCAGCTCCCGGGTTCTTTCCAGGACTGCCATGAGCATTGTGTTTACTATTCCGAATGCAAGCGCTGCAAGGATTATTACCATAAAGACAGAATATATCTGGTTCATGAAATCAGCCATCATTGCCAGGTCGGGTGAAATTTCTTTCCAGTTCAGAACTTCATAATCCGGCAGCTTTTGCCTTACAGCCCTGGTTACTTCATTGGTAATATCATTTTTTTCAAGCCTGGCTATTACCCGATGAAACGTACCTTCCTTCATTCCGGTAAGCTGCCTCAGCTCGTCAGCCGGAACAAATAATGAAGTTGATTCAAACATGTCATTATTTGTCCTGAATATGCCGCTCACTCTGAATGCTGCCCCTGTCTGGTTATCATCTATATCAAGGAAAGTTAGAATTATCTTTGATCCCTCCCTGTATGACCATGCGGCTTCTTTTATCTTCCAGCCATATTTTTCGGTATCGCCTTTTTCAAGAACTTTTCCGTAAGCTTTTACAAATTTCTTATCTGAAGTAAACCTCTCCCCCTGAAGTGTTTCGATTTTACTGATAACATCAGCCGGCACCCCGTCGTTTTTAAGTACCGCTATGGCTTCAGGAGTGATTATATAACGGATGATGTTCAGTTCCTTTGCCAGCTTTTCACCTATAAATGCTGTGTTGAATTTGGTATCAGATTCAAAAAAGTTTCCTGTTTCCGGGATCAGCTTTTCATGAAGGGTAAATATCTCCTTCTCTCCGGCAACATCGATACCTGTGATTTCGACACCTGTGCTTTTTGTGGCAGTTGAGGCAATCCCCCTTACTATTATCCTGCCGGTTGTTTTTGTCACCCCGGGAGTTGATTCAAGAGCAGAAACCACACCCTGATAATCGGCTATGATGTTCTGAATATCCGCACTTCTCCGGAAATCTTTATTGTTTACCTGAATATGTGAAAGTTCTTCATTCACGGCAGCATCAATCCGCTGTACAACCGAACTGTTTATTGCTGCCATAGAAAAAACACCGGCAAAAACTCCAATTGTAACTGCACTGATCACTATCAGGCTTCTGGCTTTATTCCTCCAGACATTTTTCCAGGCTATAGATGTAATCATCTTCATAGATTTATCCTCTCAGTGCGTTAATAACATTCAATCTGAAAATCTTGCGTGTGCTGAAAGATATTGCTATCACAAGGATCAGGAGAACAACAATTATCTGCCAGATGTAAAACTTATCGGGCAGCATCGTGGGCATAACGGGTTCAAATCCGTAATCTTCGTACATGCGGGCAAATTCACCCGTAAACTTTAAAGGATGGTAGTGTCCGTAAAATACTATGGGTAATGATGCTGCGACCCCAGAGACAACTCCGATAAACCCGATGAACAGCATTTCCAGAGACAATATCTTTGCCAGTTTCTTCTTCTTCATCCCTATTGATACAAGCATTCCGAATTCCCTTTTCCGCTCCGCCATCATCATGAGCACTGTTCCGAAAACACCGAATGCAATAACCATATAAAGTACTGCAATCATTATCATTCCGCTCCTGTTATCGGCCTCCATCTGGTTGACCAGCAAAGCATTAAGCTCCTGCCATTTTTTTATTGTCATGGGTTCTGAAATAAATCCCTGAAGGCGTTTTGCGGTAAGTTCAATATCATCATCGGAATTGTTCTTAAGACTTATAACGGCAGAAGTGGCCATACCCGGTGCAGCATAAAGCGCCCTGGCTGTCTCTGCAGGAATGTATACAATCACATTGTCAATGTCAGGTGCGGGAAGTTTAATGATCCCCCTTACCACGTAATTGCCGGCTGCGGACGTCCCGTGGTAACCCTGCCCCATAAGAACAATTGTATCACCAATTCCGGCCTTAAGATACTCAGAAAGGCCATCGCCGATCACCAGCTCTTCTGCGCTGATACCTGAAAGAAATTCATTATTAAATGATGCATGTTTACGCATTACCGGAAGTACTGTTGAAGAGTCCTCGGTGCTTATCCCGAGATCAAGCATCATACGGGTTTCGCTGGAGTAAGATTCATTCTGGAAAAGGTCGAGCAACTTCTTCGTGCGTTCTGGGATTTGTTCACTTTTAACCGCTTCAACAGCTCGAGGAGTGAGCCTGAATTTCACCAGTTTGCTGCTTATGTTCATAGCCCTGTTCTCACCTTCCGGCTCCACTCCCAAAACTACCACTCCCTGAGTATGGCTCCCTGCAGCCGCCAGGGCAAACGACTCCAGCCTTGGCACAATGTCCTCAACATTCGGATCTTTCCTGATACTGTCTATAAGGGCAGTATTTATTTCAAAGCTGTTGTCAATAATAGGATTATCGAAATAATCCTCGTGCTGAAGCTGAAGATACCCGCTGTATGATTCTATAACATTCTTAAACATCCTGTCATAAGCCCCGAGCTGGAATGACCGCATAACAAGAGCAAAGAATACGGCAAAGAATACAGATGCTGCAGTGATCAGTGTCCTTCGTCTGTTTCTCCAGAGGTTTTTCCATGCCAGCTGATAGTCTTTCATTCTGATATATTGTTAAACTTTCAAGTTGCTCGTTGCTCGTAAGTGTCTGACTGAACAATCAGGAACCAGCTACCAGTAACCAGCAACCGTAATCATCTTATTGTTTTCATGTTCTGCTGCGAAAAGAAGCTCTCATCGATTTTAATATTAAACTTCATTTCAATGATTTTCAGCACCGTTTTTTGTCCTTCAGCCTCAGCAGGAACAAGCTCTATCAATGCGGGAAGTAACCTGCCATCCATGATTTTCAGATCAGATGCCGTCTCAGTCCTGACAAGGTAACCATCCTCATCATAAAGCTCAGCTCTGAGTGTAATGAATTCTTTATTATCCACCCACCAAATCTGGGCTCCCCATAATACATCAGCCTCCGGTTTTGCCCTCAGCTTAACCTTATAACATGTGTGTCCGTCTATTGATTCTTCACCTTCCAGAATATGGTAGTAATCGTCAACAACCGAAGACTCTCTGAGAATATCATCGTTGGTGTAGTCTGATCCCATCCATCCCTGCGACATCATTGACGGCGGCAGTTTTATCAGCCTGTTTATTGCCGGATTCCAGCTCCACATTTCGTTTTTATGTTTAAGGAATGATTGACCCTTTTCGCGAGCCGGGGCAGTGATGAGGGTCAATGCATAATCATCCTCCTTATCCCATGACTTGAATTCGACTGTCCTTTGCCAGGTTGGTCTTATGATTGTCATTGTCATCACACTGTAACCTGTCTGCTCTCCCTTGAACTTCTCATCCGCTTTCCTTACGATTTCTGATGCATTAATTGGCTGGGAAATGAGTACTCCTGCGGTATTTAGCATGAAGACAGATGCAAGCATGCATACTAGAAAGATCTTTTTCATTGTTATTACTTATAGGTTGCAACGATATAATCGACTGTTTTATTGAAGTATTCATCCACATCTTCTTCAACGTAGATATAAGTCAATGCTAGTCCCTTGAGTGTAAGAATGAACATATTAAGTTCGAGAAAAGGATCGTAATCGGGTCCGCGTGTTTCTTTTTTCCTGACGAAGTAGTCTCTGATCATAGTCATAATCCTTGATATGAATGATCCTTCTTTATAGTTCTGTGCAGATCGAAGGAGTGTTTCAGTACCGAGGAAGGTATTAAGGAAATGTATTCTCACTTCATTCTGCATCAGTACCTGGAAGAACAGTCTCCAGAAATTTTGTTTTTCGTTAAGAACTGTCGCCATTCTGCGGATGAAGTATTCGAATTCATCATCGGAGAGATAGCCGTCCTTATTCATGTCGAAATATTCATATAACTCTTTTACAGACTTATCGATTATATCAGACAGGAGCTCTTCCTTGCTTCTGAAGTAGTTATACATTAATCCTTTTGAGATTCCGGCATGCCGGGCGATATGGTTTATTGTAGTAGCTTTATATCCATGGTTAGCAAAGTGATGGAGGGCAACATCCATTATCAGGGCCTTTTTTTCTTCCCGTAATTCCTCGAACTGTTTTTTAGATCTGGGAGACATTTTGAATGAACATTTAGTCAATGAACCTATAAGCCCAAACAAAGAGCAACTCCAGTCTTTGATTGAACGTTCAGTCAAAGTTAAAATAATCTCTTTTCTTTTCCAAATTTTTCCCCCTTTCTTTGTGTTGCTTGTCAAATTGTCTCTCCCCTGATGCAAATTGCTGTTTCCTGAAGACAAAAAGAAACTTCTGCTCCCTGTTTTCTGGAAAAATTCATAATTTCCGGCAACATCAGACCGGACCTCCCGTTTACCCTGAAACCGATTATTTGAACTCCTGTTTTAATTATTCAGAAAAGATTTTCTATCTTTATCAGTTGTACCTAAAATTAAACTACAATGGCAAGCCTTAAGTTTCTACTGGGAATGATCCCTTCAACCGCAAAAATTGAACAGGCAGAAAAAGCTCTCATTGCAGAATTCGACAAGCTGAAATCATTTGCTGAATCAGATACACTGAAAAAATACACTGAATTAAAGGAACTGGTTACATCCTCCGGCTTTATCCAGAAGAAAAAAGAAATTGAAACTCTTAGCTTCAAGCGCTCTGAAGAGTATGCGAAGGAAAAGGAGTTCCTGTCGCTGCAGAAGGCAAAAGATATTGTTTCGTATTTCAGAACCGCTGGCGGATCAGCTCTGAAGAAGTTCAGGGAACTCGATGGCTCTGAAAAAATATCAGGATACGAATCGCTTGAAAAGCTGGTCCTGTCGCTTGAATTCAGGGAAAAGACAAAATCAAAGGAGTTCAAGGGTTCAGATGACGATAAGAAGCTCCAGGAATTCAACAGGCTGAAGACAAGTACTGATATAAAGGATTATTACTCTTTCAAAAAATCAAAGGAGTATGCCAACTTCCTTAATATTGACGGATCAGCCAGACTTGCCAGATACAATGAATTGAAGGATTATGTCGCTTCTGGCGAATTCAAGGAAAAGAAGAACTATCTGTCGGATAAGAAGAGATTCGAAAAATCGGATATGTTCAAACAGCTTCAGGAGTACGACAAGCTGGCAAAAAGCGAAGATATTCTCTGGTATTTCAAAGTTAAGGATTCAAATAAATTTGACGTTCTTAAAAACCGTGAACTTACCTTCAGTGATGAATTTGACGGTGAGAAGCTTGACACCGGGAAATGGCTTACAAATTATTTCTGGGGTGATAAGCTTCTCAAGGATAATTACACAGTAGGTAATGATCTTCAGGCCTTCACCGAAAAAGAAAATTTCGAGATCCGTAACAGCGTTCTCAAAATAATAACGAAACCACAGAAAAAAGAGGGTAAGGTATGGACTCCCGACGGGTTCAGGACAAAAGAGTTTGCCTATACTTCAGGTATCATAAACACCGGTAAGAGCTTCAGGCAGAAATATGGTGTCTTCTCAGCAAAGGTAAAACTCGGCGATCCGGTTGCTAAAAGTGCATTCTGGATGCTGGCTGACAAGATAACCCCTCATATTGATGTATGCCGTACCGGCGGAGGAAAGGTGCAGTTTGACTATTTCGCATCTGTTGAAAAGAAAGCTAAAGGTTCTGTCGGGTCAAAATATGCCGGTGATTTCTACATCTTCACCCTCGAATGGACACCTGACAAGCTCGTGTGGAAGGTGAATGACGTTGAGGCATTTGTCCAGACTTCAGATGTCCCCCAGGAACCTATGTATATCCTCTTCTCTGGCGGGCTCGATAAACCCATAGGCGGAATGACCTCTGTGGAAATCGATTGGGTACGGGTTTACCAGCCGAAGAAATGAACTGATAATCACAAGATTAATGATTGGTAGACACATTGCATGCAATGTGTCTACATTTTTTATGGCAGAATGTAACATATTTACCCGATCATCCGTCTTTATCCTGTAAACCGGTTTTATGACAGTCAGGGAATATAACAGTGCTGTAGAAGAACATGCCGATTCAGTATACCGCTTCATCCGGGCCGATCTTAAGGACGATGACAGGGCGCATGATATCGTGCAGGACAGCTTTGAAAAACTATGGATGCATGTTGCCGAAATAGAATTCCCGGTAGCTAAATCATGGCTCTTTTCAACTTCCTACCACACAATGATTGATATAATAAGGAAAAAAAGAAGAATGAGGGTTCTTGAAGATTATCACGAATTTGAAATGTCTTATGAAGGAGAGCAGCCGGATCTTAACGAGATTCTTCATTCAGCTCTTGAGAGACTCCCCGAACAGCAAAGGACATCTCTGCTCCTGCGCGATTATGAGGGATACAGCTATAAAGAGATCGGAGATATTACTGGTATGACCGAAGCACAGGTAAAAATATCAATTTACAGGGGCAGGGTTGCCCTAAGGAATTATATCGGCAAAATTGAAACTGTTCTGTAGCTATGAAACCTGACAGATCAAATTACGAAACCTGGCTGATTGACTGGCTTGATGGAAATCTGGATGAAATCCATACAGCACAACTAATGGAATTCCTCGAGCAAAACCCGGATCTGAAAGAAGAGGCTGAATCACTTTCGGCTGCCAGGCTTATTCCTGATACAAGTATATCGCTTCTGAAAACGGGACTTAAAAAAAATCCCGCCAGCCTGCCCCTGCAGCAAATTGAATACCTTTCAATAGCATATCTTGAAAATGATCTCTCAGAAGTACAGGCTGGCGAGCTGGAAGAGTCTGTGTCTTCCGACCGGGAGAAAAGAAAAATATTTGATTCGGCACAAAAAACGAAGCTTAAACCTCAGAAAGTATTTTTCAGGGAAAAGAAAAAGCTTCTCAGAAAAACTCCTGCTCAGAAAGTATTTATTATGGCAGTCAGGAGCTTAAGTGCAGCTGCAGCAGGAATATTCCTGACGATGATCATCTTTTCATTGTTGCGTCAGCCCAGTACTGAAACTGAAGCTGTTGCGGTCAGTACTTCTGATACACTATCTGTTTATGCAGGTATCCTGTTAAAATCAGAAGAAGTAATTGTTGTTATTAATACCAGGCCTGATGGTAACCCATCTGTTAAGGCTTTACATTCAGATACAGCAATATCGTCTGAATCGAAAATTGCCTTTGCTGAGCCTGACACTGGAGCTGTCCCGGAAATTAATCCGGATATGTTCATTACTGCAGTTCCGGTATTCAGCGACCTCTATGATACATCTGAAAAAACACTTAACTCACTGGTTGAATCAAGAATTATGACCATTGACCCACGGTTATACGATCCTGAGCGAGGCAGGGTAAAGAGGTTCATTGCCAGCACTTTCAGGGAGAAAGTACTGAAAGACAAAGGATACAATGATGCCCCTCTTCAGCCATATGAGCTTGCCGAAGCCGGGATTGAAGGTCTGAATAAGCTCCTCGGATGGGAGATGGCACTGGTAAAAACCAGCAATGATGAAGGAGAACTGCAGTCATTTTATTTCAGTTCCAGGGTCCTGAAATTCAATGCCCCTGTGAAGAAAAATGAACCGTCAATGTAACTTTCAGTCTATGGCACCCGTCCAAGCAGCAGAAACATTAATAAGGACAGTCATGAAAAAGATAGGATTTATTATATTGCTTACGGCAATAATTACTCAGGGTTTCAGCCAGGAAACATCTGCTGAGAATAAGGAACCTGCCAGGCAGGAGTCTGTTACAGACACCAATGAAGTAACAAGGGTAATTGTAGGTAATGACCTTGTTGTTGTGGAGAACAGCGATGAAGCTGTAAAGGTGAAGGTTGGCAACAGGGGGATAGTTATCCTTGAATCACTTGAGGAGGGCGAATCAAAAGTACAGTTTGAAAAATATAATACCCGCGAAAACGATTCTCCTTTTGAATACTACAGGGGCGATGGAGAAAACGATGATGAAAAGGACCGTGCCCGCAGAAGAAGCAGCTTCAAGGGTCACTGGGCATCTGTTGAAGCAGGAATAAATAATTATATGACTGCAGATAACAGCCTTGTACTGCCCGAAAGCATCGATTACATGACGCTTCACTCATCTAAATCATGGAATTTCAATTTTAATTTCTCACAGATAAGCGTCGGCTTCTCAAGACATTTCGGAATTGTTACCGGGTTTGGCC
>Ga0172364_10000238_pt1 | contig 37323 bp, 28 predicted proteins | sample LakKivSesite10cm_FD_114545 | JGI IMG/M metagenome (GOLD analysis project Ga0172364, IMG submission 114545) | Sediment microbial communities from Lake Kivu, Rwanda - Sediment site 10cm | ecosystem: Environmental > Aquatic > Freshwater > Lake > Sediment | place: Rwanda: Western Province, Lake...
TGGCAGGCCGGTGACAGCGGCGGCCACCTTGTTAACGTGGCCGATGACCGTTCCCGGTGACACTAGCTCGGGAAGCTGCTCAGTCCGCAGGCCAGGGGGGTGCGGAAGACACTCGATCAAAGCAGTTGCCCAGGTGTGTGCCTGCACGTCAAGCAGGCCCATCGGGTCGGCGCTGGCCAGGCTGGTACGGAAACCGCCGGTGAGCCGGTGGACGAGGAAGGCGTGCGCGTCCAGGAATTTGAAAGTCCGGGCCACAATCTCTGGCTCGTGTTGCATCAGCCAGACGATTTTGGGCAGCGAGGGGTTGGTGGTGAGTGGCTTGCCGGTGACCTGGTGAAAGCGATCCCGGCCAATGGCCTGCGCCAGGAAGGCCACCTGGGCGTGGCTGCGCTCGTCGAGCCAGAGGATCGCGTGGCGGAGCGGGCGGCCCTGGCGATCTACCGGCACGAAGCTCTCGCGTTGGTGGGTGATGCAAAGCGCTTCTACGTGGGCTGTATTGACCTGGTCGAGCAATTCCCTGAGCGCAGCGCAGGCACCGCTCCACCATTGCTCGGCATCTTGTTCGTACCAGTTGGGCCTGGGCTGCAGGAGCGGGAAAGAGGCTCGCCCCTCGGCCACTGCCCGCCCGTAGCGGTCCCAGGCAATCGCCTTGCACCCCGTCGTGCTGCTATCCACACCGATCACGAGCGCGCGCGTCATACTTCCCCTTCCCTCCCTTCCCTCCCTGCTACTCAAAGACAAACAGCGCCACGCTCTCAATATGATACGTCTGCGGGAACATGTCCACTGGCTGTACCTCGGCCAGCCGGTAGCCAGCGGCTGTCAGTCGCCCGGTGTCGCGGGCTAGCGTGGCCGGGTCGCAGGAGACGTAGACGAGGTGGGCAGGGTGGCGGGCGATGAGCGCGTCGAGCGCGAAACGGTCCACGCCAGCGCGGGGCGGGTCCACGACGGCGGCGTCGAGGGGGACGTCCAGGTCGGGGAGCACCGCCGCGACTGGGCCTTCGATGACCTCGACGTTGTCCACATCGGCGGTGTTCTCCAGCAGGTCGGTGACGGCGGCGGGGGCCAGCTCAACGCTGACGACCAGCCCGGCGCGCCCGGCCAGAGGGACGGTGAAAAGCCCCACGCCAGCGTAGGCGTCCAATATGGTCTCGTCCCCCTGCAAATCCAGGTACTCCAGCACCAGGCGCACCAGTTGGGCGGCCTGGGGGGTGTTGACCTGGAAGAAGGAGGGGGCGGAGATGCGGTAGACGTGGCCGGCGACGACCTCCGTGATGTGGTTGTGGCCGATGAGGTTGGCGTGTGTGCCATCGGAGAGGAGCAGGACGCAGGAGACGGGCACGTCAATCTCGAGCGACGGCGGCATGTCGTCGGCCATCTCGAAGATGAGCATGCGCTCGCCGGTAGCGGCGCCTGCACGGAGCGAGAGGCGGACGAGGTCCTCCAGGTCGAGGTCGAGCGTGGCGTACAGGTCGGACAGGAGCGGATGCAGGATCAGGCACTCGTCTACGGCGACGACCGCCTGACCCTCTGCTCCTGACTCCTGTTCCTCATCCTCTGCTCGTAGCCCTCGTCCCCGGGGGCGTCCCACGGAGGCTCCCTGAAAGCCCAAGCCTGCCCCTGGCGCAGGATGAAACTGGGCGTGGTTGCGATAGGCCCAGCCTGAACTATCGGGGAGAGTAGGGCGGACGGGAGGGCCGGCGATGGAGCCGATGCGCGTGAGTTGGTCGGCCACGATTTCAGCCTTGAAGCGCAGTTGCGCCGCGTAATCCGCGTGCTGCCACTGGCAGCCGCCGCAGCCGAGCGGGCCGAAGTAGGGGCAGGGGGGCACGACGCGGCCGGGCGAGGGCTCGATCACTTCGACCAGGCGGGCGAAGGCGTAGCCACGCCTGTCGTCGGCAATCTCGACACGCACTGTCTCGCCAGGCAGTGCGTAGGGGACGAAGATGACGCGCCCCTCGTGCCGGCCGAGCGCCGCGCCGCCGTGGGCGATGGAAGTCAGTTGAACGATAATGGTCTCCATGTCAGGCCTGGCGGAACTGGACAAGTCTTTATTCGGGCTTCAGGTTGGCCCTGGCCTTCAGCTCCTCGATCATCGCCGTCCAGTATTTGCCCAGAAATGGGGGATTCTTCATGCTGTCCAGCGCGTAGGAGCGGTCGGCGCGTGACAGATCCAGGACGGCGGTGATCATTTCTTCCTGATAGTAGCCCGCTTTGGCCAGCGGGAGGCCATTGGGCTGGCGAATGAAGGACCCGCCGCTGGACGTCTGCTTGCCGTCGGGCGATTGGCCGACTGTGTTGGCCACGCAATGGAAAATCCGGGTGTTCGGCCCGACTGGCTGCTGGGCGCGGCCGGCGATGCGTTTCCAGGCCACGGCCTCGACCTCGTCTGAACTGCACGACGGGTGGAACAGGATCTGGGCGCCGGCCATGGCGGGCAGGCGGTACAACTCCGGGTGCCGGCCGTCGCGGCAGATGACCAGCGTACACAAGAGGCCGTCTATCTCAAACAGCGACAGTTTGTCGCCGCCGCGACAATATTGCTTCTCGTCGCGCCCGGCCATGTGGACTTTGGCGTACTCGTAGGTGATGTTACCGGCCGGGTCAATCACGTGGGCCAGGTTGAGAAAGCGGTCGGGCGTCTTCTGGACGGTGCCGACGATGGTCCAGATATGGTGCTCTGCTGCGGCCTGGCACGTGCGGTCGAGCGCTTCTCGGACGGTCTGTGGGTCGAGTTCAACGACGTAGGGGAAGTAGTAGCCGGTCAGGTTGGCCTCGGGGAACAGGACGACGCGACTGCCGTCTTGGGCGGCGGCGTGGACGTAGTGGAGCGTCCGGCCGAGGTTGAAGGCGATGGGTTTGGCCCAGTGCATCTGGACACAGGAGGCTTGAAGGGTGGCAGGATCCTTTGTAGGCATCGCGGGTTCCATGGGTGCGATGATAGCACATGTCGTGCAAAACACCAACTCCCAACTTCATTCAGTACAGTAAATCAGAAAGTACCGGTTTGCGACTTTGTCGCCTCCATAGGATGGTGTGATTGGTTGATTGTCGATTTGCGGTTGGCTGATTTGCTGACTTGCCGATTGGCTACATTCGGCTTGCTTCTTTCAGGTATGGTATAATAAAGTCAGGATTACGTCTCGAGGTGTGAGATGAACTATCGAGTATCTGTCATCGGCGAGCCGCTAGAAGAGGGCGGTTACTACGCCGAGTGCCCGACTCTGCCGGGTTGTCACGTCGAAGGAGCCACCTATCTGGAGGCCCTGGAAAACCTGGAGGATGCTATTCGGTTGCACATTGAGGGCCGATTGGAATTTGGCGATCCGTTGCCACCCGAGTTGACCCCTATTCGCCAGTTCGAGCGGTTCTCTCTGCAATTGCCGGTCACGATTGGCGCATGAGCCCCGGTGTTCCCGCTTCCGTTTGGTTCAATGCGCCGGGCGCGCGGCATCCCGCCGCGCGCCCGGCTCTGCGTCTAGCGATTGCGCACCACCAGCGGCAGGTAGACCTGTCGTACCGTTTCCCAGGCGCTGCCGTCCGAGCCGTAGATGGATGAGGTATTGGCGGCCCGGTCTTGGAACTGGGCGTAAACCACGTCGCCGGTCAACACCCATTCCAGTGTGTTGGTGTACGGCTGCCACGCGGCGATGCCGATTCCATCCAGGCCGCCGGCAACTCGCATCCTATCCACGCCGCTGTTATCGTCCCAGGCTTCCAGCCACAGCGTTACGGTGCTCGTCTCGCTACCCAGGATGCTCACCTGCCCCTCCGGTGGGATTGGGTCGTAGATGATGTCGTCGGAGTAAGGGCCGTAGACGCTGCTCTGCGCGTCGTGGAACCAGGCGTAGACGGTGCGCGGCGTAACGTAGCTCTCGTGGGTCGAGAGCACCCAGGTGGTGGTGACCTGATAGGCCCGCCAGTCCTCGTCGGCATAACCGCTATCGTTGCTCAACCGCACGTGAGTGACGTTGGGTGCCCACACGCGCACGGTGACGAGCGGGTCGTTGGTGTAGGGGGCGCCGTCCTGGATGCTGATACCAAAGCTACCGGGCTGTGGCGTGGGGGGTGGAGGAGGTGGTGGAGGGATGGTCGGGGTCAGGGTGGGCGGCACTGGCGGCAGTGTGGTGGTGGGCGGTACGGTGCCGGTGATCTGCGCCCAGAAACCGCTGGAGAGCACGTAGTTGGCGCTGGTGAAGGCGGTGGCGCCGGAGGCGGCGGGCTGGCCGGCTGTGTCGCTGAGGCGGTAACTGGCACTGCCGTGCAGGCTGCCGCCGGAAGCGACCACCCATTGCGTCACGGTAAAGTTGCTCGTGATAGTGTAACTGATGGGCAGGCAGCCGGTGATGTCGGCCAGGAAGCCGGCGCGCCCGGTGAAGCCGGCGCTGGCGTTGGCTGTGGCTCCCGTGGCCCAGGGCTGGCCGATGGCGGAGGTCAGGCGGTAGCCGGTCGAGATGAGTTCCACCGAGCCGCCCGCGTCCACCACGTCGGCGCAGATGCGATAGTTGGTGGAGTGTGGCGCAGGTGGGTAGAGGTCGAGCGTGATGGCGTCGCTGGCGACGACGGACTCGTTCCCGGCGCGGTCGCGCGCCTGGACGTAGACGGTGAGCGATTGGCGGTCGAGCGCAGGGAGTGTCCAGGCGATAGTGGCGGCGTAGGGTTGCCAGGGGGACCAGTCCAGGTTGTTGTTGGAAATGCGCACCTCGGTGAGGCCGCTGCCGGTATCATTGGCGGAGAGGTTGAGCAAGACGTTGGTCTGGTTGGTCGTGGCTGCGCCGCCGTTGATTTGGAGCGTGACGGTGGGTACACTGGCATCGTAACGCAAGACAAACAGCGATGATGGCAGTGACTCTTGGTTCAACATGTCGCGTGTGGCCATGCGCAGGTAGTACACAGCGATCGGACCTACGACAGGAGGTGGGTCAAAACCACTTGCTGAGGTGTAGATATCCAGTGCGCCGCTGGAACTTGGTCCCCAGTAGTAATGGTAATCCTTGATGCCAATGCCGTTGCCGTCGCTAGCCCCGCTCCAAGTAAAGTTGAGGTCATTGCAAGTGTTCTGCCAGGTGTTGTTCTGTGCACTGCATCCCGGCGAGACTGACGTGGGGTTTGAGGGAGGCAGCGTATCATAACCGAACCAACCTAGTTGTGCGGAGGCTTCGTTATGATTGGGCGAGTTGTCCCAGGCACGCACGCGAACGGTATGCTGTCCCTGCCCCAGACCGGCAAAATCAAGCCATCCGCTCGTCGCGCTGGGGAATTGTGGGGGCGGGCCACTTGGATGGTTGTCCCACGCCTGGCTGAAGCCCCACACGCCTGATGCGTCTGACACGCTCCAGTCAATGCGCTGGTTGGTGTTATACCACTGGTTGAGCGGTGGGTAGGAAGTGAAGTTGATGGTCGGTGGAGTAGTATCCGACTGAGGACAAGAAGCGGTCACGTAATTCGGCAACGCCCCCAGGTATTCGGAAGATTCCGGATTGGCAGGTGTTGCCGTCCCTGGGTTTGGGCATCCCGTCCCATCCAGTTCACGCCATAAATCTGCTGCTGCGCATGTGCCCCAGCTTGTGTATGCATCACGAAAAGGGGTAGTTTTCTCATTCAGGCTGAAGTGCAAATGGACACCTGTACAAGGAGGACGTGGATAGTCGCCTTGATAGCCGATGAGCTGCCCCTGTGTTACTTGATCCCCCACATTAACTACCACATAGCTGGTAGAACCATGCCCCATGTGATGGTAATGGGATAGGACATACTTTCCATTTACCAAGCCATGGTTGATTGCAACAGCAACATCCAGGGAATGGCCGATGTTCATAGTGCCTCTGTACACAACGCGTCCAGCATACGCAGCGTATACGGGAGTCACCCCAGGATTTGTTCCCGACGCAATGTCAATACCGAAATGGTTACTGTGATAACGTTGTGTAACCCAACCTGTTGTTGGAATGCAAAATGCTCCGGTGGGGCTACTGAGTTGTAAGGGGTCCGTATTGCTTGCCATTGCATCTACTATTCTCGGTGGCTCTCTCCCTTGCGCCCCCACACTCCCCTGCCCCAGCGGCAGCAGCACTGCCAGCAGTACCGCCAATATCATTGCACAAATCGCTGTGCGTTTCATTGAACACCTCCTGTTAATGGGCAACTGTCAACGGATTTCCGGAACGGATTGAACGGAAGTCGCCAAGTGCGGCGTCGCATCCGCTCAATCCGTTCCTTGAATCCGCTGACAGCCCTCCGCCCTACCGGCGCCAGCGCCAGCAGCAGAGCCAATGCCGCGATTGTGCGAGTGCATCTGCTTTTCATCGAACACCTCCTCCAGGCGTGAGGTTCTTGGTACGGTGGACTTACCGAGCGTACTATGGTGCCCATCCCAGGACAATGTACCCATAGGCAACTCGGCCCGCCGTACAGGTAGATCCGTTTGCGTAGAAGTTTCCGAACCGTGGGCGAATGGTGTGATCTCCAGAATTCATTGTCAAGATCGCCCCTGTTCCTGCAGTCTGCCAGGTAGTGTTTATAGTTTCGAGGTAGATACTTGCGTCGCCGAACTGGTCCACATGGTCTATAGCAACCGTCAGCATGCAATGCCCAGTTGGGTTTTGCAGAGCACCTCGGAGGTACACGTACACAAGCGCCCGATAGGGTAAGTTGAAGGTGAGACTCGTTGAGCCAAAGTTCACGAATGACGACGATGTCGTACCACGATCGACGAAATCTCGCGCTTCGCTCGCAAAAGCCATATAGTCTGCGGGACTCAGGGAACCATCCTGAACCATCGCGGAAGTAATCGCTCCATCGGGCACAGTAAGCGCCATCCCGGCGATGGGGACGGAGCGGATCAGTTCGCGCGGGCTGAGCATCTCGCCGCCCACGGTGACCTGCAGGTAACGGTCGCCGTTCCACACGCTGGTGGGGATGCCGCCGCTCGTCTGGCTGCCCAGACCGACGCTGAACAGCCCCTGGCTGACGGGGACGGCGGCGTGGCTCTCCGGCCCCCACACCAGGCTGCCGCCGGTGGCGGCGTCCCACAGCGAGAAGGCCATGCCGTAGGCGCCGTCCAGCGGATTGCCGCTGTGGTCGGCCAGGCGGCCCTGGTAGTTGACGGTGGTGGCGCTGGGGCCGGGGGCGCTGGCCGGGCTGAGAAGCGGCCGCGCCCACACCTGCTGGGTCAGGATGAGCGCTGCCACCAGCAGCAGCGTGCCACCGTTAGGGATGAACCAGCGCAGCAAGCCACGCAGGCGGCTGGCCTGCCGCGGGCGCGCGTCCTGCTCTGGCGCGCTCGCGCGCCGCTCGGCGCGTCAGTTGTACTTTTTGCACCCAAGTGCTATAATCTGAACAGAATCACCTATTTGCAGGAGATGGACCGATGTTGGCTGCTATGCTCACTCAAACCACACATCTGCTGACCGAACCGTTCGTGCGTACCGGGATCTACGCCAGCCCCGAGCAGGCGCTCAAACACATCGTCCTAGATTATCTCGACCGCCAGATCGCCTGGGCCGAGAAAAAGATTCGACGTTACGAGCGGAAATATCAGCGCACGTTTGCCGAGTGGACCAGGGCACTCTCAGGACAGGCTACCGTCACCGACGAAGACGTCTGGATGGAGTGGGAGGCCACCCTCGATATGTTGGACGGTTGGCGACAGATCAGAGCCGAAATCGCGCAGAGCGATGTATGATGCACTGTTACGGCTCCTGCAAGCGTCCCCTACTACGCGCGATCCTCAGATCACCGACCTGAAAGTCTACGGGCAGAACGCTTTCCGGGTCAAAATCCGAGCCACGGTTGCTCCAACGCTGAGTTTTCAGGTCTGGCTCAACCACAACCCGCGCCATACCCGTTACGCTTACCAGTTGTTTGGCCGCGGCGGCGCACTGCTCCGCTGGGACAATGCTCCACACCATCCGCACCTCCAACTCAACTTTCCCCATCACTTCCACGACGACCAGGGGCGAGTGGCCCCCTCGGCCTTGCAGGGCGACCCGCTGCGCGACCTGCCGGTCGTGCTGGCCGAAGTTGAACGCTGCCTCCCGGCGCTGGCAGGGCGGTGACCTAAAAGGCCTCACCCTTGACTCGTTCTCCGTCCATCCGATTTCTCTCACCGCCATCGAAAGCCCCTACGCCGCATGTACCACTGCGTGATGTCCCGCCCCCTTTCATGTGCTCACCCTCCCCCGCGTTTTTTTGAGGAGATGTAGCGACTGACGAAGGGTTGAGCGTCCACATCCCCGACTCACTACCGCCACCTTTGATGTTATTGCTCTCCTAAGATCAGGTAGTTGATACAGGTTCTCAGGGAGCCAATACCGTGCACTGTCAACGTGCCCGGGTATTGCGCATTGCCTACCGCAGATATTGAATGTGACCCGCCACCGAGGTTGAGGATCCGCTGGCCCTTGACGCCAAACCACATATTATCGTCAGTCCAGTGCCAGGATGCTGTTTTCTCCTCACCATCCACAGATACCTGAACAGAAGCCTCCCCAATAGATGCCCCGTCGTCAAACACGGCCAATCCGTCCATCCAGATGAGTACCTGGCTGGGTTTCGCCAGAGAGAGAGTCAGACTTAATCCTGGCACATCTACGTTCTGATAGTTGCCGGGTAGGTTCATCCGAGCGTGGGTGGACAAACAGACCATTCCGTGATCGAGATCGAGGTTGCTAGACTTTACTGCTCCGTCGGGCACGGTGAGGGCCATGCCGGCGATGGGGACGGAACGGATCAGTTCGCGCGGGCTGAGGGTCTCGCCGCCCACGGCGATCTCCAGGTAGCGGTCGCCATTCCACACGCTGGTGGGGATGCCGCCGCTCGTCTGGCCGCCCAGTCCGACGCTGAACAGTCCCTGGCTGACCGGGACGGCGGCGTGGCTCTCCGGCCCCCACACCAGGTTGCCCCCCGTGGCGGCGTCCCACAGGGCGAAGGTCATGCCGTACGTACCGTCAAGCGGGTTGCCGCTGTGATCGGCCAGGCGGCCCTGGTAGTTGACGGTGGTGGCGCTGGGGCCGGGGGCGCTGGCCGGGCTGAGGAGCGGCCGCGCCCACACCTGCTGGGTCAGGATCAGGACGGCGACGAGCAGCAGTGTGCCGACGTTCGGCACCATCTGCCGCACCAGCCAGCGCATCCAGCCAGGACACCTGGTGGCTGCCGGCTGCGGGATCGCTGCTCGCCGCTGGCTGAAATGGCGGTCGAGCAAGACCCCTAATTGGGTGAAGAGCCCTTGTTGTTCGTTCATGGCAAAGCCTCCTGTAGAATGCTGTCACCGCAAAATCAGCGGCAAGAATACCTGGCGCAGGCGGTATGAATCGCCTGGCCGCATGTATCGTCCATCCTGAGGGTAGGCGGTCACGTTGCCCGCGCCGTCCACCACCTGCACGAAAAACTCGGCCGTGGCGTCACCCGGGCCTGCCCTGAGCCAGGTCGAAGGGAAGTCGCCGCTCCACACGCCGCCCGCGGAGACCAGGTCGGCGCTCGACCAGTTGTCGTCGCCGCCGGTGTAGGCCACCACCACGGCGTGGATGCCCGCAGCGTCTTCCACTGCGACGGTCACGACGACGGCGCTGCCCTGGAGTTCACTCTCGATGCTCCGCAAGCGCGGCGGTTCCCGGTCGTCGGAAGCGCTGGAGTAAACGTCCACGTCCATCGCGCCGTAGAGCCGCTGCGTCTCGGAGAGGCCGTGGAACTGTCCCAGCCCGATCGCCAGTGCGCTCTGTCCGCCGGCCCGGTTGAGCCGCAGCAGTGTGCCCGGATACCAGGCCGGGGCGTCGAAGGCTGGCTCGCTCCCGCCGCTTCCGACCTCCCAGATCGCCTCGTCCACCAGCGGGTCGAAGCCGGGGAGCGCCTGGCCCAGCGCGCCGCGCAGCACCGCCCCGTGCGGCCCTCTCACTGTTGCCGAGAGCGGGTCGCTGTAGCGCGGCTGGATCGGGGTAGAATTTCCCCGCTCCACCTGCCCGCCGCAACTGTAGAAGGCGCCCTGTGGCGTCGTCTCGGCGATCAGCGCCGGGAAGTCATAGTGCACGTGCTCCACCGTCACCGCGCCCTCCTGTTCCAGCGTCGAGGCGCGGGATACCCTGGCGGCAGCCAGCGCCATCCCGGCCTGGGGCGACGTCACCCGCGTCATCGGGAGGCCGTAGAAGGTGGCTTCGATGAGGACCTTCTCGTCGTAATAGTCAAACTCCAGTTCTTCCAGGTAGTACTGCTGCTTGGCAGCCACCAGCGCCTCTCCCGCCGTCGTCTGGCTGCCTGCCAGCAGGTGGCGGGTGTAGTTGAGCATCAACTGTTCGGAGAGGCCGACGTTGAAGGTGTAGCCCCAGCCGTAGCCGGTGTTGCCGACGACGAGCGCTTGCCGGTTCACCAGCGCCTGTACCGTGTCCAGGCTGATGGCCGTCTCCGGCGGGACGTTGAGCGCCCCGTGGCAGCCCGGCGTCCAGAACAGCGTGCCGCTGTGGTCGCCGGTGCTCCCCTGTACTTGCGCGCTGCTCACGGTGCCCGAGGGTGTGCTAATCGTATAGTGGTTGGCGTGCCCGCTGAAGGAGACCAGGTCGTGCCGCCGGTTGAGCACATAGTTGATGAACTGGGTGGCGGTCCAACCGTTGCCGATGAGGCTACAATCGGGGAACAGGCCGTCGGCGACGAGCGCGCTGCACGTCTCCTGCGCGCTGTCCGCCAGGAAGTCGTAACCGGTGACGATGGCCTCTCTCGCTGCGATTTCGCCATGGGCCAGGAACCAGTCAACCTGGGCGACGATCTCGGCCGGCGTCTCGACCAGCCGCCCCACGGCCATGTCCGGAATGTAGAGGGGGTGGCCGTCCCAGCCTGGGCTCTGTGGAACAGTCGGTACGCGATCGCCGTAAAAGTCGTCGGTGAGCGTGCGGTCGGCGGCCAGCGCAGCCCCGGTCGTCGTCGTGGCCGGCACTTCCTGGTAGTGGTGCTCGGGGTGGCTGGTCTGGTCGCGCACGCGGCGGAAGGGCACCACGCGGTCGTCGCCGGCGATGACGACGTAGGCCACGTCGGGGCTGGCCCCCAGGCGGGCGACGATCAGGCCGTGGATGGCGTCGGCGACGGCGTTGGCGTGGGTGAAACTGGCCGGGTTGGCCTGCCAGGCGGCGTAGGCGGCGGCGGCGGCGGGGTTCTGCTCGACCTGGAGCACCAGCCCGTTCGTCGCCGTCGCCAGTTGGTGCAGTTTCTGCATCGCCTGGTCGGCGAGGGCGACGCCGTACAGCGTCGCCAGCCGCTCGCGATTGGTGACGATGAGCACGTCCACGTCGAAGGGCTCGTTGGTCACCTCGAGCGTGCGCCACACTTCGGGCGACCAGTCCCCTTCGTCGTCCTGCACCTGGAAGTAGACGGTGTGCGCGCCGGCCGAAAGTTGTGCAGCGGTGCGCGTGAACTCGGCCTGGGTGCTCAAGGTCCCGTCGAGGCTCGAGCGCCAGCGGTAGGCGGTGATGGCGCCGCCGTTCTCGTCGGCTTCCTGGCCCGAACCGCGGAAGGTCACAGTGTCGCGTCCCCGCAACGCGGGGCTGGGGCTGATGGCGTGGATGGTCGCCACGGGTGGGTAGGTCGGGCGGACGGTGGGGCTGCGGTAGTAGGAGGCGCCGTCGCGGGTCAGGTTGACCTTGTCCGTGCCGTCGGCGTGGATCGAAAAGATGTCCGTCCCGCTTTCCTGGACGGCGTCGGGGCCGACGTACATCAAGCGCTCGTTCGAGAGCCAGTAAGGCCACCAGGGACGGAATTCGTCGGTGACCTGCCGCCGGTTGGAGCCGTCGGCGTCCATCACCCACACGTCCTCGCCGCTGGTGGTGTCCAGGTAGGCGATGCGGCGGCCGTCCGGCGACCAGACCGGGAACCAGCCGGCGTGCGCAGCGAGCAGGGTGAGGTTGCTGCCATCCGGGCGCATGCGGTAGATGCTGTCGTAGCTGCCGTCGTTGGAGGTGAAGGCGATCCACTGCCCGTCAGGCGACCAGTCAGGATACCAGTCGTCCACGCTGCCGGGCGGCGAGGGCAGCGCCGTTTTGTCGCTGCCGTCGGCGTTCATGCGGTACACCCGGTAGCGCCAGCCTTCGGTGGCCGAGGCGTAGGCGATTTGGCTGCAGTCGGGCGACCAGTCGGGGTTATAGTCCGCATAGCCGCCGGGGGAGAGGTTGGCCAGATAGTTGCCGCTGGCGTCCATCAGGTGGACGTCGCCGCTGTCCACGAAGAGCACGTGGCTGTTCAGGGGGCAGACGTCGGGGTCGAAACCGGGGCGGACGTAGGTACGGCCGGTGCCGTCGCCGTTCATGCGCCAGACCTGGCGGCTGGCGCTCGAGCCGGAGACGTAGTAGATGGGCGAGTCGGAGGTGGCGGTGGGGAGCACCAGGTCCACCTGCTGGCCGTCGGGGCCGACGCGGTAGGTGAGGGTGCGGCTGCGGCCGCCGTAACTGACCGAGAAGGTGACGGTGTCGCCGGCGGAGGCCCCGATGGGTGCGTCGCTGAGCGACGTGGTAAAGTACGGGTCGTCGCTGGCTTCGCCGCTGGCGGTGGTGATGGCGTGCGCGCCGCCCGGCCCCTGGACGGTGACCGTCGCGCCGCTGGCGGGTGCGCCGTCGTAGTAGACGTAGCCGTAGGCGCAGCAGGTCGGGTCGGAATGGTCGGGGCCGTTGACGCCACCACAGTCGCGGGGGAGGGGAACAGGCACGTCCGTGGCTACGGATGGCCAGTCTATGTTGGAACTCAAGTGGCTGCTACTGTCGTCCATTATGGTCGCCGTGGTGTTTAGAGAGGCTGCCTGAATGGGTTGGGGTACGGGGAGGCTGAACGTCAGCAGCCCGCTCATGAGTCCGAGGAGGGCGGTCCACGTGTGTCGGCTCGTGCGTCTGTTCCGGGTTTTCATCTGAAGACCTCTTCAAGAATGCCTGAGCACGATGGGCAGATAGATCGTGTGGTGCGCCGCGAATTCCCAGGTCCAGTATCCCGACCGCAGCACGTAATCGGTGCTCTGGCGCCAGTCTACGCCCGTCGTCTGGCTGCTGGTGCCCTGCATCACGAAATGGGTCGAGGTTCTGAGGCCACCGCCGGTACCTAGGATGCTGCGAGCCAGGGTGTAGTGTGCCGAAGTTGGGGGCGTAGTATTGACCTGGGCTACAGGCTGCCAGATGGACACAAGGCCAGCGGTGGGTGAAGGGGTAGCAGGTGTCAGTGCAGGCTCAGGAGTGAGAGTGAGGGGCAGCGTAGGCAGCAGGGCAAACGGCCCAGTTAGCGGTAGGGTCTCCGTCGGGACAGTCTCCGCTGTATATGATTCGCCTGATGATGTAAAACGTGTGCCACAGCAGCATTGACCAACCGGTGGGCAGTCCATGTGGTAACAGTATTGTGGTGCGCCATTACCCCAATTGACGTTGAATCCGAGATAGGGAGACGGATCAGTCCACCAATACGGATCGAGGGGCGATGGATTGGATCCCGGATTACATCCCCCATTGTATAAACTGGGTCTGACTCCAAAATGTAAGTGTGCAAAGGTTGAGCCTGTCCCAGATTGGTTTCCAATCCATCCGATTTGTTCGCCTTTTTGCACAGGAGCACCCCATGAACGGAATTGGGGGAAGATGGTACTCTGCCCTGTATTATAGTTCCCCATGTGCTCATAGTATGTACAAATCACCGGTTCTATATGCCCATTGACAGGAACATTTTCGTGTTTTATGTAAAGGCCGATCCATGTCCCGTTGACGATGTGACTGCCCCACACTACCCCATCATACGCCGCATAGACAGGCGCGACACCAGGAACACCAACTTCCCAGATGCCGCTTCCCACTGAACACACGGGGGGATTACGCGCCAGGTTAAAGTCCGCCGTCAAGCCGGTCATGTCTATTCCCACGTGTGTCCAGTTTGGCAACGTGCTGTAAGAGGCATGAACATACTCGGCTGGAAAGACGAAGGGAGCACCGGGGCACTGGAAATATGACAGCGCAGATTCTTTGTCTGACGCGCCGCTCGACACGGGCGCAGCCGACGAAACCAGCACAACGGCGAGAGCGAGCGTAATACCAGCGGCTCTGATCCAGCGAGTCATAGCCCACCATCCTTTCTGCGGCCGCCGCTAGAACTTGCGTATCATCGCCTTCATCAGCCCCTGCTTGCCGTCAAAATCCTCCAGTGCCTGGGCAATGACGGCGCCGGGACGGGGGTCGTTGTTCACCATTGCATAACCGGGCGTATCCGAGGCTACCAGTAGGTCGCCGGTGTGGACGGGACCCAGCACGCGGATGACCTCCGCGCCGATGACGATGGGCTTGCCGTTGGCATCGGCCACCGCCTGCACCAGCGGGTTGTTGGCGGCGCTGCACTTTTCCAGTTGGTCGTCGGCCCAGCAGAGCACGTCGCCTTCGGAGAAGCGGTCAATGCGCTCGGCGTTGCGGTCTTCCTCAGGTTGGAGATTGGCTTCGACCAGGCCACCACAGGTGACATTCCCGTTTTCATCCACACCAAACTTTACGCTTTCTGTTCCACCTCCGAGGTACAGCCCTCTGCCACTGTGCCAGTTCAGGTAGATGTTCCCGCTGTTGACTCCACCGGGCATGTGAATCTGTTGTGTGCCATGACCGTACACATTTCCGACAGATATACTTCCAGCGTACACATTTCCAGCAGATACATTTCCGGCGAATGAACCATTTCCATTTACGTTGAGTGTGCCAGAACTACCAAGTTCTAAATAGCTCACCCCGTCATGGTGGGCCCGTAATGTGCCATAGAAGTTATCAACGGCCCAGCCATTCCCACCAGTCCCATTTTGAAGCCAGATCTCCCCGCCTTCTCCAACGCCAGAAGTTCCCACGCTGAGCACTTCCCCTACATAAAAACGACCTTGTGATCTTTCTGCGTTCACTGCATTTGGAACGCTGGTAAGTTGCTCCCGCGGCGACATCACCTCGCCATTGACTGTGATGCCCAGGTACAGGTCGCCGGTCAAATCGGCCGGGTTGAGCGCGGTCCGGCTCCCCAGCAGCACGTGGAACTGCCCATCGGTGACCACAATCTTCTGGGCGCCGGTGTAAGCCTCGGTCCAGAAAGGGGTTCCGCTTTCTGCTTGATGGTACAACGTAAAGACCATTTCCACGCTACCGTTGATGGAAGCGCCGCTCTTGTTGGTGAGCGTCCCCTGGTAGCTGAGCAACGTCGCTGCCCCCTGTTGTGCCTGGGGGACTAAAGCAGGTTCGGCGCTCACCGACTGAGTGAGAAGAAATAGGCAGAGGATGATCAGTGTCCCCGCATTGGGGGCCAGGCACTTCACCAGGCGGCCCCACGCTGCGCATTGAATCCAGGTGCACAGGCTCGGCAATCCGAACTGAACTGTTTTCTTGAGCGCGTTCATTCCATTTCCTCCTCGTCCCATAGTTCTATTGGGAGTCCAGCCTGTGGCTCCCATGTTACCGGACTTTACTGTATTGAACGTGACCTTGACCAACAGGTGATGGGCACTGGTCCCCTGGCACTGCGCGTGTCAGGGACTGCGCAGGATGAGTGGCAGGTAGATGGCCCACCATCGGTCCAGCACTGTCAGTTGGACCGGCAGGGTCCAGTTCTGCCCAGTTGTCCCTTTGATGTTGAAAGCACCGTAATATATGCCGCCCTGGCTCGAGCTGGGGATACTCAACTGTGCATGTAACGTCGCTGTCTGGCCTGCCCCCAGCACCGGCGATGGACTGAACGTCACACCCTGAGCATCCAACGCTTGCCCGGTGGGCAGGCTGAACGGTTCGGCGCTCAGAGCCAACGTGCCAACAGGCTGATATCCACTGGTCTCGGTGATGCGCCAGGTGAGTGTCACGCTTTGTCCCACCGTCACCTCAGCGCCGATGACTGCTGGCAACTCCACGTGTGCCGATTTTGACGGTGTCGTGGATTCCGCCAGCAGGTCTGCCCCATCGTAGTGGAGAAGGATGAGCGACGTCTGCGATTCGTCAGCGGCGATGGGACGGCCTGTAAATGTCTGGCTGCCGATGACCTGGTCTCCCCTATAGGTGGCGATTTGCAGATCGTACGTCCGGGCGGCCTCTGCGGCAATGAGCAGGCGATAGGTGTCTGACAGGGGGCTGTACAGGGTGAGCGCCTGGACGTCGGCCTGTACATCGTAGACGTTATGGGGGATGTAGGGGATAAACCGGTCGTTGTTATTGGCGACGATGTCGGGGTTCATTTCCTTTGCCGCGTAGTGGCCCGCCGAATTGTACAGGGTCATTGCCAGAGGTGTCGTGTCGGTGCTGGTCAGGGTGATGCGCAGCGAGTCGACTTCGACTTCACTCTCCCCGGCTGTGTGTAGCGTCAATCCGGTGGCGTTCAAGCGACCGTGTCCCATGGCACTATCCTGGTATCCGGCGTGCCAGTTGACCTCGCAGGCCTGAAAGCCAGGACAACTGCAACGCAAGCCAGTGCAGCCTGGCGAGTGGACCATGCGAGTCGGCGTTCCCTGACTTCCAACAGCGGCAATGATCCCTACGTGGTCAGACCAGCCATCCCCTTCCCAGTCGAAAAACGCGACGTCCCCTGGCTGCCAGGCCTCGTTCTTGCCCAGGTAAGCCTGGTTGTAGATGAAGTAGACGCGCATGTCTTCCGCGCTACGCGCATTGCCCTGGCGTGGATAGCGTTCGCGATGGCGCTGATAGTCAGCCTGGACCAGGTTGATCAAGTTCGCACCGCCGCTGGTATGTATAAAGGCCCACCATTGTCCTACACCACACGAGAATGGTTGAGCTTGGCCGCCGGTGCCCGCCAGGTAGGCGTCTATGACGACGTCACTGCAGACGCCCCTTTGGGACCGCCACGGTCCCCAATCGCCGCAGAAAGTATGGCGATTGGCACTGTACCGCCAGTCGGAGCAATAGGGCATGCCGATTTCGGCGCGAGCGGCTTCCACAATGTTGCCTGGTGGCGGAGGGGGAGGGGGAGGAGTAGGGGTAGGAGGTGGGGAGCCACCCACGTAGTGGAAGCGCATTGCGTCGGCAAAGACCACGTGGTGTTTGTGGCCCCAGTTGGCGGCCGATTCATCCGTCCAGGCGCGCAGCTCGATGTAGGTACCGGCGTTGAAGTAGTGTGTGCCCAGTGAGACCTGGGTAGGAGCACCGCCTGAACAGGCTTGACCCTGTGCGCTGGCCTGGTTCACGGCGGCGATGAGGGGCGCGCTGGCAGGAGTATCACCTGGATTACGCAGGTAGTACTTGGCGCTTTGTGTGTGGGGCGTGAAACTGTCGCATTTGGGGATGTAAGCGAACACCTCATAACTGCCTGATTGGGGCAGAGAAGGTCGCCAAAAGACGGAATAGGCATCAGTGTCGGAGCGGCAGTTGGAGGAGATGTAACAGGCGTAGCCGAACCGCATATCGCCACCGTACTTGCAGTATTGGTTCGGGTTCGACGGTGGATTCCATGAACCATTGAAGGAGAACCCTGGATCACCGTCGTCCACGATGGTATCAGGCGTGCCCTCGCTGTAACTGAACGTCCACCAGCCAGTCCATCCACTGGGCAGTTCTCCATCGCCTGCCTGCACCCGCCAGCGATAGGTCCCGGCCGAGGGGACTGTGACCGTCCACGAGGTATCGGTCGTCCAGCCTCGCTCCTGGCTCCAGGAGCCGTCTGTTTTCTCAATGCGGTAGTAGTAATCGCGGTAGTTCCAGGGGTAGTTGTCGGGATCGCCCCTGTCCTGCACGACCAGAGTTACACCGGGGTTGTCGGTGGTACTGCCGTCCGCCGGGCTGACTTGTTGAGGAACGTTGGGCGGCTGGTTGCGAAAGGAGAACTTGATCGCGTCGGCAAAGATGACGTGATGCCGGGTACCCCATTGTGGCCCGGACTCGTCCGTCCAGGCGCGCAACTCGACGTAGGTGCCGGAGTCAAAGTAGTGGGTGCCCAGTGAGGCCCAACGTGCGCCGTCTGAACAGTCGTTGTTGTCCTGGTACGGATGGGCCTGGTTGACGGTGCGGATCAGTGGCGCGGTCGCCGCCGAATCGTCACTGCGCCGCAGGTAGTACCTGGCACCCTGGGTGTGTGGCGTGGCGCTGTCGCAGCGCGAGATGTAGGCAAACACTTCATAGTTGCCGGGGATGAAGCCGGATACCTGGTAGGGCCGCCAAAAGACGGAGTAGTGATCGTTGTCCGGCTGGCAGTCGGCAGCGAGCCAGCAGGCATAGCCGAAGCGCATGTCCCCACTGTATTTGCAGTACTGGTTAGGGTTGCTGGGTGGGTTCCATCCACCGTTGTAGGAGAAGCAGCCATCTCCGTCGTCGCAGACCAGGTCGAAGCCCTGGGGTGCGGATGGGGACTGTGGACCGGCGGTGGTCGTAGTGCCCAGGGCGTTGCTCAAGAGCAGGGCGATCACGCCTGCCAGTGCCAGGGATCTGGCCAGAATATGATGGGTACTGATTTGGCTTTTCATTGTCATAACCTCCTGTTGTTTTCTTAACCTTCATCAGCAGGGATTCCCTGGAGTCAGGTACCTGTCCTGTTTTGTGCTGTGTACTATACTAAACGGTGTTTCGCTCTGCTTTCCCGCCATTGGGTCACTCATGTGCGCTGTGTCTGCCGGACAAATTTGCCTTCCTTGCACTGCTTCCTGTACCACTTTTCAAAAACGCGCACGGCGTCGCGCCCACGGCTCTTGGTGCACCTGGCCCCATCCCGTAGAGCGTAGACCCCCACTGTTCCCGCGTCAAAAAGGCCACCACCGCCTGTTTCTAATGCGCGCTGTGAGGCCACGATGGTGATGATGGCTGTTATCCCACCCTGTTTCTTCCAAACCGTGCGCTTCATCCACTGGATGAGGTCCTCGTCCACGGCTGGACGGAACAGGTAGGTGTTGATCTGCGATGGCACTCTTCCCAATGTGAAGAGAGTGGTAGACCAGTCACGGGTGATCAGGTCAACGTGCTCGCCTTCGATCTCCAGGTCCGTCCTGACCTGCACCAGACTACGCTTGCTCTGGCCAGCGATAAATGCTTTACGCACAGCCACCAGCAGTTCACTTTCCTCGGGGGTGATGAGCCCTTGTTGCACGGTAGCAGTGGACGTCCTCGACGGAGCCTGCCCAGGAGCGTTTACTGGCGGTGCTGGTGCGGAAGCCGCGTTCTGCAATGCCTTGTCCAGTTCGACTTTCAGCGAGGGTGGAGTGGCAACCTCCTCAGGTTTGGTTGGAGGGATGATGGCATTTTTCACAGCCATGAGGGCGCCAGCGAGGACGATGTCCCCGATCATGAGGATGCAGAGGGGGTACATTGATTCTTCTGACGCCCCTGCTACAGCGCCCCAGAACGTGAGCTGCATAAACAGAAAGCCGATATTGGCTACAGCCAATCTCATGCCCCAGGTATAGCCCCACTCCTGGCGTGCAGCCAGGCCCACAGCGGCGGCCATATAGGCGACAGTCACAACAAGGTTCCAGAGGCCCACCAGCGTGCCCAGATCCCCTTCCGTGATCTGAGTCATAGCCACGCCAAGTAGCAGTAGCCCATCCACGAAGCAGACCACGGCGGCAAAGACTCCTGCCGCTGCGCTTCCTTTCACTCTGGGCTGTGGAGAAACTGGTGCAGAGGTGGCCGTCGTTTGGCCTGTCGTAGAAATCGTGGAGCGAGCTCTGGTGGGTTGGGTCTGGGGAACTACAGGTGACCGGGCAACCGATGCAGCAGTAGGGAAAGGCTTGCCAGCGGTAGGGGTAGGTTCATGTTTTGGGTGAGTGCCCGGGATAGGTTGGGCGTCTTTCCATAGGAGGGGCATCAGCAGGGTTCCACATCGGTTGCAGTACCGGGCACCCGGACGGGCGATTGAGCCACAGCCAGGGCATCTTGGCTTTTCAGGACGTGCGGTGGATGGCGGGGACGGCTTCAAAAGGGCATGCAACGAGGGCTGTGTGACAGGCTCTTTAGCTGGCGCTGGAAGTGGTGGAGGTGATGGCCTCACCAGGGCACCGCACTTGCTGCAGTAGTGAGCGCCAGGGCGGTTGAACATTCCGCAGTGAGGGCACGTCAGTCCCTGCAGTGCAGGTCTTGAGCCAGTCCCCACACCCGGGTGCAGGAGGGTCCCGCACCCGTGGCAGACACGGAATGAGGATCGGTTGCGAAAGCCACAGGTAGGGCAAGCGATCTCGCTCGGTCCCAACGTGTTAGTTAACATTTCGTGCTTCTCCTACGAAGTGATGGACCTTTGTGGTGCCAGGAGTCATCAGAGGCCGAAGCGTGGCAGGCATTCAATCCCTGGATGTTGTGTCCGCCAAGGCCCCCAAAGCCATGCCTGCCAGACCTATGATCGTTCCCCATAGGCCGATTTCCGGCTTATATCCCGCACGCCCGAATTCAGACGCTGCAGTGACAAACTCGCGCACTTCCTTGTAGACAGAAGCATAGACACTCGCCAGGGCACCACCTCCGGCTAACGTCAGCAATGTCACGACTGTCGTTGCCCCTCTCCCCAAGCGTCTCCGCCCGCTGAATAGCAGGATGAGGAACGCCACGACGGCCGCCGCTAACGTCACGTAGAGTCCTTGGGTGTCGCCTACGTGTACCGTGTTCACCAGGTTAATCCCACCGGAGGCGAGTTCATAGCCGCTCCACGTCTCGACATAGTCCTGCCCCAGCAGGCCAAAGGTCGAGCAGGATACCGTGATCCAGGGCAAGAAGAAGCAGAGGATGACCACACCTGCGGCCCCCATGCTGAGCCATTTCCCCTTACCCGCCTCTTGCTTCTCCTTATGCTCCGATAGAGGTTGGGTGGGCGGAAGGGGTATGGATGGAGGGGGAGTGGGATGAGTCGCCTCCATGGCAGGTGGTGACGGTTGGGCGACAGGGACAGATTGCGGAGCATTTGCATCTGGTGGCCCGATGGAGGCAGACAGGCCTAATGAGATACCACACTGGTCGCAGTGCCGCCCACCGGTCGGGACGCGCGCATGACAATGCGGGCACGTCGTCATCACGAAACTGTGTGATGCAACGCCGAGACTGGCTTCCGCGCGTAACGGAGCGCCGCAGCCGTGGCAGACGCGGAATGAAGGCCGGTTGCGAAAGCCACAGGTAGAGCAGACTATTTCGTTGGATGTTGATACACTGGTTGGCATGTCTGTACCTCCGTTATTGCGGCGCCGGTAGCCAGTCCAACGGAAAACCGATAAATACCCGTTCAAACCCCTGTCCCCACGCACCGAAAGCAGCCCAATACCCGGCGTGCGGGTGAATGGCTCGTGCACTCAACTGGGCCGTCCGCAGCGCATCTGCCACTGCCTCCCCTCGCACCAGCGCGGCGTAAAAGTCCTGCATCAGCCGGGCGGTGGCCTCGTCGTCCACCCGCCAGCGGCTGACGACCAGCGCCGGGGCGCCAGCGAAGAAGAAGGCGTGGGTCAATCCCAGCATCTCCCCACCCTGTCCGAGCCCCAGGCCGGTCTGGCAGCCGCTCAGCGTCACGAGCGAGGCCTGGGAGAGGTCCAATTCGTAGACCTCGTTCACCGTCAGCGGGCCGTCGGCCAGGTGGAGCCAGGAGAAGAGCGGCGCATCGTCACGGAAGGCGCCGTGGGCCGCCGCGTGCACGATTCCTGCCGTTCCGGCGTGCTCGCGCAGGGCTCTGGCTGTGGCCTGTTCCTCGGTCAGCAAGAGCACTTTTCCGCCGGGGGTGCCGGCCAGCGCCTGGGCGACCCTGGCCGCCTCTTCGAGCACGAGCGGCAAGCATCCTTCCCAGGAGTGGGCCAGCACCAACGGGGGCCTGGGCAAGCCGTCACGGGCCCCCCCACTGCGTGGGGGGCTTGCTTTCGGTAGCGCGGCCAGAAGGCTGGCGGAAGGGAGGTAGCACACGGCGTACCGCTCCAGGAGGTGGCGTTGCCCGTCGTGAAATGCTTCCAACGGGAGGGTGTACAAGACGTCGCAAGGCACGACGAGCAACCGGCGTACTTGTGGCCCCAGCCGGGCCAGCGGCTCCGCCAACACGGCCTGGTAGAGCGCCTGCAGGTCCTCCAACAGGTCTGTCTCCAGCAGCGCCAGGTCGGTTGGGTCGCCGAAGAGGCGCACCTCCTCCAGCGCGTGGCCCAGCCCGGCCGCCTCCCAGCGCAGATGCGCCAGTGTGCCCAACGGCACCACGCCGGCCCGGTCGCAGGTGACGACGAAGGCCAGCAGGTGGCCGTCCACGTGGTCGAAGGACAGCAAGGCCACATCGCCGGGCAGGTGCTGGCGGACCTGGTCCAGCCCCAACACCTCCCCCTGTTCCAACACGGCGAAGCGCGGGTCGGCCAGGCGACGGCGGCGGCAGGCGTCCGCCAGTTCCCGCTCCAGCGCAGACAGTTCGCGCAGCAGGGCCGGGCGGTCTGGCGGGTCAGTGACTTCTCCCTCCGCTTCTGCCATCAGGTCCAGCGGCTGGTGGAGGCGGCTTGTTCGCCAGGCCCAGCGCGCTTTCAGTTCCTCCAGCACGGCCTGGTCACGGTCCTTGCTCTCCACAATGGGACGGCGGCGGCCAGCCAGAAAGTCGCGCAGCGCGCCGGCCCGCGCCAGTTCGGAGTAGTGGAAGGCCTCAGCCGGCCGGCCATCTTCCAGCGCCAGCCGCAGTGCGGCCTCGTACACCGGACGCTTGTCGGCCAGGTATCCGCCGCGCACTTCATCCAGCCCCAGCCCCTGGGCAATTCTCGTCAGGTAGTCTGCGGCCCGCCCGTATTCGCCGCGCGCCAGCGCCCGCTGGCCGGCCGCTTCAGCAATGGCGCCCCGGGCATAGGCGATGCGGTAGGCCAGCACTGGTGGGGGTTCCAAAGTGCCGGTGGGATGGCTGCCGGCTGCCCAGGCTACCCGGTAGGCTACCTGGGTCTCCTCGATGCACCCCAGGTCCTCACAACAGGCAGCGACGATCAGGTGGGCCTCGGCGTGGCGCAGCGGATGGTGGCGCACGTCGAGCGCATCGGCGGCCTCGGATGCCAGGCGCAATGCATCCCCAGGTCGCCCGGCATCCCGCAGCAGCGCTGCGCGGCGCAGGTCTACCAGCGCCGTCTCCACCACGTCGCCCTGGGCGTGAAAGACCTGCCAGGCACGTTCGAGTTCCCCGCGGGCCGCCCGGGTTTGCCCGCGCCGGGCGCAGGTCTCGGCCAGGAGCAGGGCCGCCCGCGCCACCTGGCGTGGCATGTGGAGCCGGGTAAAGGCTTCCACCAGTTCCGCTCCCAGCGCCGCCGCTTCCGGCAGGAGGTTGACGTCGAGGAAGCACTGGGTGCGGTAGAGGTCGGCGACGGCCGCGTCCATCGGGATGCCCGCCTTGAGAAAGGCCTGGCGGCTCTGCTCCAGCCAGCCGAGCGCGGCCTGGTAATCAGCCAGGCGGGCGCAGAGTACCCCCAGGTTCAATGCCGTGCGCGCCCACGGCACCCAGGCCCCGTGGTCGGAGAACACACACAAGGCCTCTTGCAGCAGGGCCTCGGCCTCGGTAAAACGGTCCATGCCCTCCAGGATCACGGATTGCGTGACCCGGCAGCGAGCGGCCTGCACGGCGTTGCCCAGGCGGGCGAAGATGCCGGCGGACTGGCTGGCCTGCGCCAGCGCCCCGGCGTGGTCTCCCTGGTGCCGCGCGCAGATGGACAGGTTGAGCAGGAGGTTGGCCATCTGGGAGGTCTCTGCCTGGCCTGCCAGTGCTTCCAGTGCGCTCCGGCCCAGCGCCTGCGCTTCGGCGTGCCGGCCGGTCCACATCAGGGCCAACATGCAGTTGGTCTGGAGTTGCGCGACATCGTCCGTCCGGCCCAGGCTGGCCAGGATGGAGATGGCGGCGGAATAGGCGGCCAGGCAGTTGTCGTAGTGCCCCACAAACAGGAGGGCGTTGCCTCTGGCCCACCACACACAGGCAACGCCCTCCTGCTCTGCCGCGAATTTGGCCGCCTGCAGGCCAACCTCGGTCGCGTGCAGCGCTGCGCCGCTATCTACTTCCACCAGTTTCCGGACGCGCTCTTTGAACAACTGAAAAAAGGCGTTGTCCAATGGCCGGTATGCCTGCAACAGGATCTGCCGCTCTTCGCTGCTCCTGGCAGCGAGCAGTCGCTGTAGCAATGTTGCAGCGTCCATCACTCAACCTGGACCCCTTCGATCTTGACGTTCTGGTCACCGATCTGCAAGAGTAGCGCGTAGGAACCGGCTGCCAGTGTTGTGAGCTGGAAGCGGCCCCGCTCGTCAATCTTACCGTATGGGACTGTTTTCTCCGCGGCTGTCGTTTCACTCAACAGCCAGGCCTCGCCACTGTAGGTGGCGTCAGGGAGCGCGTCTCGCCTCCGCACCCGGCCGGTCAGGCGGCCGGCCTGGATGGAGAGCGTGACGATCAGGTCATTGGCCTCGAAGCGGCCTTGCCAGCCCTGCCCCCGCGCAGGAGCGGCTACAGGCGCGAACGGCCGGGCGACCAGCGCCAGCGCCAGCGCTTCCTGCAGGCGGGCCAGGAGCGAGGAAGGCTCCTCGTCCGCCAGGCCACGCACCGCTGCCAGTTCTTCTGAGCAGGCCTGGCAGTGGCGCACGTGGACTGCCACGCGCAACCGCCCGGCTGCTGGCAACCGATTGAGCGCAAAGTCAGCCAGGGTTTCGGCGGTCGGGCAGGTGTCGCGGTAGAAGACGGCCAGCAACTGGGCATCTACCATTCTCAGTCGCTCCACCTGTTCGGCACAGAAGGCGCAGCGGGCCACGTGTTCGACGACGTGGGGGGCGGCATCCCCGTGTAGATAGGCGATCAGGTCTCCCTCCTCGATCTCGCCTGGATTGATACACCTGGTTTCGGCCATGTGTGACTCCTATGTACTAAACGGGCGAACCCGTGGCATTTCCGCCAGCGTCATCTGTCATTGGGCCACCACTCGCAGAGTTCCCGATCGCGCCGCAGGCGTTTCAGCAGGTTCTCCTTAATCCGATGGACCGTGCGTACGTCGGGGAAAAGGTCCGGCCGCTCGGCCTGGATCTCGGCGGGGGTCAGGTCATAGTAGTACGTCAGCTCGAACACAACCCGTTCGGCTTCGTCCTTGAGCCTGGCGAGGATCAGTTGCTTGTAGTCGAAACTGGCGTGCGCCTGGTCCGGCCGTGCGTGCGCCAGAACCAGTTCGAGCCGCGTGGCATCGCGCAATCTCTCCCAGAGCAGTCGCCGTCGCTCTTCTTCTCGCCAGGTCTCAATGCGCACGGCGATGGCACAGCGTTTGAGGTAGCCCATCACTGCGCGGAGGGTAGGAAAGCGGGTGGCAAAGGGGGACGTAGCGCCTTGCTGTGCCTTCCAGAGGCGCAGGAACACCTCCTGGATGGTGTCTTCACTGGCGTGTTGACCCAGCCAGAACGATACCAGGCCCCAGTACTGGTTCAGAATGAACTGCCAGGCATCGTCGTCGGGACAGGGGGCAAAGGCGCGACGAAACAGTTCGTAGCATGGGTCGGGCTCACACACCGGGGTACGTTGGCGGCTGCTCTGTTGGGCGCAGGCCCGGACAAGGTCTTTTGTCGAACAAGCGTCCAACCCTGCGGCGTCCACAGTCTCAGATTAGCACAGAAAAACGCAAGGAGCAATAGTACTTGCGTCCTATTCGGCTGTTGGTGGTGTCTTACAGGTCGAGGCGATACCGGCATTTCTGGCGCTCGCCTTCCTGGTACATGTCGGTATCTTCTGGCAGGTCCACGATCTCGGCCAGCTCGGCGCCGGCAAGCTCACACGTCCTTCTCGAGGCGACGTTGTCGGGGTTGCAGGTGATCCAGATCGTGTTCAAACCGTGCTGGCGCGCCAGGGGCAGAAGCAATCGGCAGGCTCTGGTGGCATAGTGGTGTCCTCTGTGCGCCGGAGCAACGCCATATCCGATGTGGCCGCCGTACATCACGATGTGGTTTGTGTTTCCGACTCGCAGCTCGATGTGGCCGATTTCCTCGTCCTGGCCGGCGAGTGTCATTTTGAACTTGTAGGCAGGGACATAGCCGATGGCCGGGTCGCCCGGGTACTTTTCGAGCAGGACGAGCTCGAGGTCCTCATCAAGCAGCCGGCCAGGATCGTAGAACTTGAACTCTGTCAGTTTTACCATGGTCTTGTGGAGTTCCTGCACCAGGTCATCGCCCCAATGATAATGGGCAGGGTCGGCCCACATGCTCCCGGTGCATTGATGCATCCAAGCGGTCGGTGCAGGTGGGGTTTCATCCCATTGGCTGCCTCCGTCGTAGAACAGGTAAATGTCCCAGGCCACTTCGCCGGCCTGTCCTCCCAGGCTCTGGGCGATGGTTTTCCCTGCCCGCCTCTGCGGGTCGTAGAAGTGGCGAACAGGAGAATGGTGGAAGATTTCCCTGGCCGATCGCCCGGCCGCCATATCTGAGTCGCCTTCGAGCATGGGGATCCATACGATGTTCACACGGATACTGACTCCCTGATGCTCTTCCATAATCACTTGCTGTACCGCCCGGGCACCATGTAAGCATGGAGGTCAGGTGGGCGAAAGCACGGCGATGAATTGCTGCTCGTGCTGGTTGCTGTTAAAGTGATCTTTCAGCGGTTGTAACGAACTGGCAAGTGAGATGATTTCGGGTGACTTTTCCTGGTCCATATTTCCTCTTTCTGTCCGGAGTCCTCAACTCGTATGCTTTGTTCATCCTGCTGCACTGCTGGCTGCCAGGAGCACGGTGATCGTCGCCAGGAACCAGTGGATGAGGAAGGGGTAGAGGAAGGAGCGGGTGCGCCAGGCGACGTAACCGAACGCGCTGCCGCCGAAGATGCAGCTCAACGTTTCCAGTTCGGGCTTGCCGAAATGGGCGACGGTGAAGGGGACGGCCTGCAGCAAGATGGCGTAGGGACCGCAGACGGGGTAGAGCGCGAAGAGCAGGAAGCCGCGGAACAGGAATTCCCAGCCAAAGAGGTCCAGCGCCGTGTCGAGCCACAGAGGGATGGCAGTATCGGCTTCGGGCGCATAATAATCCCGGAACTGGGGGGTGCGGGCGACGAACGCCATCACGAGCGCCATGCCGCCGCAGCCCACGGCCGTGAACACCAATCCCGCCTTCCAATCGCCCAGCCGGAAGCCATAGCGGGCGGGCGACTGGCGGAAGACGAGCAGGATGACCAGGAGTGGCACGCCCAGATACAGGAACAGCCGGTCACAGGATTTGTAGGGGAAGAGGCGATGGTAGTGGTCTACGGCCATCGTCAGCGCGGAGACGACGATGGCGGCGGCAACTTTCCAGTCCATGCGGAGTTCTCTGAGACGCATTGATGCTTCCCTCTCGATAGTATCTCAAACGGGGACGCGGTCGGAGACCGGCCCCAGCGTCAGGCCCCAGCATAGTTGTCGCGGTCAGTATGGCAGGCCCAGGTGGGTCCCGTTGGGGCCGAACAGCGCGATCAGCGTGTCGTGATCTCGCGCCAGCTCCAGCCCCCAGTTTACGAGCAGCAACACGATCAACAAAGCAGCCAGCGCGCGTTGCCAGGGGCGTGACCCGCGCCAGGGCCGTTCGACGAAGGCGTAAGCGGCCAGGACGGCGACTACCGGCAACAGTGGGACGTGGAAGCGAGGCTCGGCCATGATCAACACGTGCAAGAGCGTGTAATATGCTACCAGCAACGTGACGAGCGCTTTGCGCCGGTCCATCCGCCCGCAGGCCAGCCCTGCCGCCCCAGCCGGGGCCAGCGCGATCAGCGGCCCCCAGGTGAGCAGCAGGGCCAATCCCAACAGCCAACCCGGCCAGCGGCCGAGGAAGCCGTTGCCGTAAAAGTATATCAGCGCCCGGCTGTCCAGTTCCCACAGGTAGCCCGCCTTGCGCACCATCAGGTAGGGCACGCGGCCGGGATCCGCGCGCACGAAGCGCCAGAATGCCTCTATCCCCCGCGCGTCCCGCTCACTGTCGTCGAGGATGGGGAGCAGGTCGAGCGAGATGCCGTACTGGAAGGTGCCGGTGGACTGGGGATGGTAGCCCACGTAGAGATTGTAGCCTAACGAAGTCTCGACCCAGGTGGGGCGGCCATGCAGGCGCGTGTTGCGCGCGGCCCAGGGTATGGTGACCACGAGGAAGCACAGGATCAGCACGAGGCCATTGCGCACGCCTGCGCGCGTCTTCTCCGGGAACCTATCGTTCGTAGTAGCGACTTTAGTCGCTGGTGGCGCTGGACGGCTGAAGCCGTCACTACGAGCCGTCCAGAAGGCCCACAGCGCCGCCAGCGGCACGAAGGCCGTGACGATCGAGCGGGTCAGCACGGTCAGTCCGAGGACGAGGCCGGCCAGCGCGTGGTCGCGCGCCCGGCCTTGCTCGCCCGCCCGCAGCGTCAGCACGAGCGCCAACGCCAGCAACGGGACGAAGAGGTTCTCGCTCGCCAGCGCCAGCGGATAGACGAGCAGGAGTGGGAAGGCGGCGACGATGACAGCAGCCCAACGCGCCGCTTGTTCCATGAACCCGACCCGCCGCGCCAGCGCCCAGCTCAGTGGGGCGAGTAGGGCGCCCAGGAGTGCCTGGACCAGGCGGGCGGCGAAGAAGCGGTGCGGCCCTACGCCGCTGATGGCGTATACGAGCGCCAGGAAGGCCGGGTACCCCGGCGCGCGGAAGCTAGTCGGCACACCGTGCGGGTCATAGCCCGCCGGGCGTTCCAGCGAGACGTACGGCTCGATCAACGCCAGGTCGCGCTCGGCGTACCAGCGGTAGCCGTTCCCGGCGACGATGGAACGGGCGAGCATGTCGTACTGGAACATGTCGTCCAGCCCGATGGGCAGATCGTACGAAAACAGAACGGGCACCAGGCGGAGCGCCAACGCCAACAGAAAGGCCAGGGTGATGAAGCGACGGTGAGTCATAGGATCTTACTCTGTACGTGGGGCAGGCTTTCTAGCCTGCCAGGGCGTGGGGCAGGCTTTCTAGCCTGCCAGGGCAGACTGGAAAGTCTGCCCCACTTCACTGCTCTCCTCTGACTTCGGCGTCCAGCCGGGCGAAGAAGGCGACCATGTAGGCGTGGCGCTCCTCGGCGATGGCGCGGCCGGCCCGGGTGAAGAGACGTTCTTTGAGCCGGGACAGTTTGACGACGAACTCGTGGACGGGGGTATGGCTGTGCGGGTCGTCTCCCTCCTCTGTCCAGCGGGCCACGTCCACGCTCTCGACGGGAGCCCACAGTCGCTGCCGGCGCGCGCCGCCGTAGGCGAAAGCGCGCGCCACGCCCACCGCGCCGATGGCGTCCAGCTTGTCGGCGTCGAAGAGCACCTGGGCCTCGAGTGTGGCCGGTTCTGGCGAGGCACGGAAGCGATGGGCAGCGATGGCGTGAGCCACGGCCTCGACCTTTGCCACGGGCTGTCCGGCCAGGATGTCCCGGGCCCGGTCGGCGGCGAAGGCGGCGTGGTCGAGCCCTTCTGCCTCGGCCTGCTCCCGTCCCACGTCGTGCAGGAGCGCCGCGGTGCGGACGATCTCCAGATTGGCTCCCTCTGCCCGCCCGATGCGCTCCGCCAGCGCCAGCACCCGCAGCACGTGGTCAAAGTCGTGCACGGCGTCGGCCCCGGCGTAGTAGCGCCGAGCTTCAGCGGCGGTAATCACTGGCTGTGCGCCTGTCTTTGTGCCAGCAGTTCTGGGCTGGCCGAGAGCAGTTGGTAGACTTCGGTGATGTCGCGGCGGGTGAGCAGGCCCAGGAAATAACCCTTGTCTATCACGGGCATGGCATCCAGCCCGGCCTCCGTCATTTGCTGGTGGATCTCGAAAAGTTCATCGTCCAGGCGGGCGGTGGGGAATGCGGTGCGCATGACTTCGCGTATGGGTGTCTCGGGCTGGTGATGCTTGAGTGCGCGGAGCATGTCGGTGTACGTGAGCAGGCCCGCGATGCGCTCCCCATCGCAGACGGGAAAGTCGGACTGGAAACTCTCGAGCGCCAGGTCGGTGGCGTGGCTGATCGGATCGTCAGGGGCCAGAACCAGCGCGTGACGGGAAAAGACCTGGCGCACGCGCAGGCCCTGAAGCGCGTTCTTGACGTGGATCATGCGTCCTTCCTGGGCGGCCCCGGCGTACACGAAGACCGCGATCAGAATCCACAGAAAGTTGCTGGTCAAGAGGCCCGCCAGTCCCAGGAGCCAGGCCAGCCCCTGGCCGACGTTGACGGCCAGCGCGGTGGCGCGGGCGAAGGGCATCACGGTGGCGAGGAGCGCGCGCAGCACCCGCCCGCCGTCCATCGGAAAGGCGGGGATGAGGTTAAAGACAGCCAGCACCACGTTGGTGACGATCAAGTATGGCAGGAGGTCGGTCCAGCCCAGGTGCGTGGGGTTCGTCAGCAGGTTCAACGTGCTGCGGCCCACGTCCGCGCGCAGGATCAGGCCGGCCACGACCAAAATTATGGCGATGACGACGTTGCTCAGCGGGCCGACGACGGCCATGAGGAATTCCTGGGCTGGGCGCTCGGGCATGCGTTCCATCTGCGAGACGCCCCCCAACGGCATGAGGACGATGTCACGCACCGGAAAGCCCATGTGGGTCGCCGTCAGGCTGTGCGCCAGCTCGTGGATCACGACGCAGATGAACAGGAGTAGCGTGGCGACGACGCCGAAGGCAGCGCCTGAGGGCGAGAACGTGCCCGTGCTCAGAAAGCCGAACTGTGCGGCGGCCACGACCAGGATCAATGGAAAGGTGATGTGCATCTTGATTTCGATGCCACGTACGGTGAACAGTTTGATACCGCTCATGTTGCCCCCCTTTCTGTATTTGGACGCAGATTCAGGCGGATGAACGCGGATCTTTGTTTGCTTCAGAGATGTAGGGCAAGATGCTATCTTGCCTCCGCCGGGTCACGTCAGCCCCTCCTGCGTCTCCTCGACCACCTGGTCTACCACAGCATGGAAATCGCCCGTGCGACGGTAGGCAGCCAGTTGGCGGTCGGCGCTGGTGCCCTGGCCCAGGATCGTATAGGCGTATTCGACGTCCGCCCGGCTGCCCAGCTCGTCCAACACGTCGTCCACCCACGCCAGCAAGTTTTCGATCAGCGCCGGGAGTGGCACTTCTTTGGTCTTGTCGAAGTCAATCAGTTTCCCCTCGATGCCGTAGCGCACCGCGCGCCACTTGTTTTCGTCGAGCAGGTGTCTACGGTAGGTGCGCCGGGGCTGGTGGGCCTGCTGCAAGCGCACCAGTTTGGCGGCGATGGCCTGGACGAGTGCAGCCAGGCACAGCGTCTCGTCTATGCGGGTGCACATGTCGGGGACGCGCACCTCGAGCGTGGGGAAGCGGGCGCTGGGGCGCACGTCCCACCAGATGTGGGTGGGGTCGGCGATGCTGCCCGTGGCCAGTAACGTGTCCACGTAACTCTGGTAGTCGGCGTGGGAGCTGAACTGCGGCGGGATGCCGGTGCGGGGCAGGCTTTCGAAGAGGACGCTGCGGTAGGACTTGAGCCCCGTGTCGCGGTTGTGCCAGAAGGGGGAACTGGTCGAGAGCGCGAGCAGGTGTGGCAGAAAAGAGCGGAGCTGGTTCATCACCGCGATGAGCAGCTCGCGGTCCTCGATGCCGACGTGGACGTGCGTGCCGAAGATCAGGAGCCGCCGCCCCACGTCTTGCAGGAAACGGGCGAGCTCCGTGTAGCGGCCAAGGGGGGAGACTTCTTGGCGGGCCCAGGAGGAGAAGGGGTGGGTGCCGGCGGCTGCCACCCATAACCCCTCGGCTTCGGCCATTTCCCAGATCGAGCGGCGCATGCGGGTCACTTCACGCCGCGCTTCCTGGACGTTGTGGCAGATGCGCGTGCCGGCCTCGACCTGCGATTGGAGGAACTCGGGGTGGATCTGATCGGGCAGCACGGTCTGGCCCCGTTCGAGGAAGCGCTGCACATAGGAGCGCAGTTCCCGCGTGGCGGGGTCAATGATCTGGTACTCCTCTTCGATGCCGATGGTCAGTGGAAGGTCGGGCATGGTGTCATATTATATCACATCGGCGGGTTACTCCAAAACTGGCCGATATGCAATCTGATATGAACTACATTCAAATATATGCTGGTTAAAATTGAGGATAGGCAAGGGGTAAGCAGACGAAAGACAAGTACAGCTTGTCAGCTTGTCCGGTTCGGCGGTTGTATAAGCCTATTTTAGCACAAGGGTTCTATTATGTCAAATCTATGTTCGTCATGCTGTTGCTTGACAAGGCATAGTTCTCGTGGTACCGTATTGATGAACTTTGATATGCCAGGTGGGATAAACGTTTTTTGGCAAATAGAACATGTCGCTTGGGGGTGATCGAATGAATGAGGAGACCTTGGCTCGTTTGCTCCAGCAGCGGGAAAGTGAGATGCTGGATTTCAAACAAGCGCTGCCTGGTTCATCTGATCTGGCTGTGCTCATAAGTGCGTTCTACAACACGCGCGGCGGTACGATCGTCATAGGCGTGGACGACCAGCGTCAACCAGTAGGTGTGGAACGGCCCCAAAGCGTTGAGGCCGGCGTCGTCAACATCATCCGTGACCGTCTGGATTTGGATGTGCTGCCCACCATCGAGATTGTGACCTACCAGGGCAAGGAGTTCCTCGCGGTTACCTGCCCCAGGGGGGCCAGGCGTCCCTACCTTGTGCGTGGCGAGGTACGGCCTTATGTCCGTGTGGGTTCGACCAACCGTCAGGCCACTGTTGAAGAGATCCGGCGGCTGTATCTGGAGGGCGGGGAGGTACGTTACGAAACTTTGCCCAACACCGGAGCAGCCTTGTCCGACCTATCTCCTGCCCTGATTGCCCGTTATGTCCGGCAACGTGAGACACTGAGTCATATGGCTCCCCTTCTGAGCCACGAGGAACTGTTGCGCAATCTGGGATGTGCCGTGGAATTCGAGGGAGGGCTTGTCCCTAGCCATGCTGGTATACTTCTTTTCGCTGAAGAGCCCCAGCAATGGTTGCCTCAGAGCGAGGTTACCTGCGTACGTTTCAAGGGCAGCAATGTGCTTACTTACCTGGACCGCCAGGACTTGCGAGGACCGCTACCAGAGATGGCGCTGGCAGCCGAACGTTTTGTCTATCGTAACACCCGCACTGGTCATCGAGTGGTTGGCTTTGAAGGGATTGACTACCCGGAATACCCGCGCGAGGCCGTCCGAGAGGCCCTGGTGAACGCAGTGATCCATCGTGACTATAGCCTGCTGGGGCAGGGTATCCGTGTCTTCGTTTTTGACGACCGCGTTGAAGTGCACAGCCCGGGCACGCTCTTACCGGACGTCACTCTGGAAGAGATCCGTGCACTCAAGAGCCGCTCGGTGTTGCGGAATCGGACCATCGTGGAGGTATTTCGTGACCTGGGGGGGTTCATCGAGAAGTTGGGGACGGGCATCCGTCGCATGACGGCGGCTATGGAACAGCACGGCCTGCCCCGCCCTCAGTTCGAGGAACTGAGTGGTGAGTTTGTGGTGGCGTTGATTGGGCCAGGTGACAAGTTTATGCAAGAAGTGATGCCAGAGTGGATGCAAGGACTGAATGAGCGTCAGGTTCAAGCGATGGCTATCGTGGCCAAGCAAGGAAGAATCACAAATCGGGAGTACCAGACCCTATTTGGGATAGCCCGTGGGACAGCTCTACTCGACCTGAACGGTCTAGTGGCGAAAGGTCTACTTGTAGCAAGGGGAGCAGGGCGCGGGAAGTGTTACGTCCTCGCCACGGCCTAAAATGCTCAATCGCTTTGAGCATTTATTGAGCGATTAGGCGATTTGTGCTGTGTGCTCCTCCTCTCTAACCGGAGTAAGGCGGTTTTGCCTCAGGCCGTTTTTGGCGTATACTGGGGGACAGGCCAATATCACAACGAGGAGGAACCACGATGTCTGTACAAGAAGCAGCCCTCTACGGCGACCTGGTGTTAGCGCTGCGCGGCTATGCTGCCGAACAACTGGCCGCGCTCAGCCCTGGCGGCGACGTGGACGCTGCCCGCGCCCGCCTGGACGAGTTCATCCGGGCCTGGTTTTTCGCACCCCAGGAGGAGCTGTACGGCTCTGCGCCGCGCGAGGTGATCTGGCGCGAGCAGTTGGGCGAGCCGAACCCGATCCCCAGGGAGTACGCCGCGCAGATTTTCGACGACGACTGCCCGATCTGCCAGGCCATGCGCCAGGAGATCGAGAATGCCGAGAGCGACGAGGCGCACGGCCACCATTGGACGTATTGCCCCGATTCTTGCCTGCTCGACCACTACGACCCGCAAGGGAGCGAGGAGCGCTGGAACAAGGAGTTGGCCGACGTGAAGGCGAGGCAAGAGGAGCGGGAGCAGGGGCAGCCCCCGGCGCCGGATTACGCTCCGCCGCCGGTCGTAGGGCCCGAACTCGACCCGGAGACGTTTTTGTCGGTATTGCGCCGGCCGTGGCTCGACCCCGAGCTGCACCGGGCCGCGCAAAAGTTGGCGGAGCGGTGCGACGTGCCGCTGCCTCCCATGCCGCTGGGTGAGCCTTACCGGAAGGTGACGCGGGACGAGGCGGTGTCGCTCGTGGCGGGGCTGTACCGGCAGGGAGTGGACGTGCAGGCGTTGTTGGAGCAGATCGAGGCGTGGCCGTACCAGAACGTGGCGCTGGACTGGCTGAGCGAGCCGGAGCGGAACGCGGCGCTCACGTGCCGGGCCATGGAGACCACGATTGACCCAGATGACGAGGATGAACTGGCGCGCTTCCGGCACCACCGCGACTTTATTTTCGCGCTGGCCCGGCTGGTACCGCCCGGCGCGCGGCTGTGGCTAAGCGGGTGGCTGGAGGCGGCGGCCTGCGGGGCGATACTTCAGGGCCATGCAGGCGGGTGAAATGTCCCGCCAGGAACAGATCGTTTATATTGGACTGGATGAGTGTGGATCACTGACAGCCAACACGCCACTGTTTACAATGGCAGCGGTCTTAACATCTCATCCTGAACAAGTACGAAATCTGATCAAGCGGGCGGTACTCCATTCGGGCAAGCGGCTGAAACGCCTACGCAAGGCTGCGTCCGAAATGAAATGGCGCAGTGCCAGCCAACGTATCCGTTCGCAAGTGCTGACACGATTGGCGCAGGCCGATGTGGAGATTTTCACATTGACCGTGCACAGGGCAGGAAGACACATCGCGGACACGCCTGAACATTATGCGATACTGGTCTGTGAGTTGCTCAGATTGTGCTGGGAGATATACCCCAATGCGGCATTGTCGGTGGATCGCCATTTTACGTCGCCCATCCAGATGGCTACGGTGAATACTTTCGTTCATCGGCAATGGCCTGCGAGGGGTGTGCTCTCAATTGACCACGTGGATAGCCAGCGCGACCCCTTGGTACAACTGGCGGATTTTGTGGCTGGCAGCGTATATAGCCAGCACAAAACAGGGGATGCCACATTCCGGTTAATCGAGAACCGCGTGGGCGCAATGTTGGTGGAGGACTGGCGGCATATCAAGGCACGCTGGAGACAAACAGAAAACGGAACCCCCAGGCCGGCGCGCTCCGGTGGAACCGGGGAGGATGGATGAACCATCTTCCTACCTGACCTGGCCTTACGTTCCGCTTCAGTTCTATTGTAGCACAAAACGGGTCTACAGGCAAATCAGGGAGTGTGTTATGTCAGATGGCAGCCGAAGACCTGGAAGGCGGCGACGATGAGTACGTGCGCTGGGCCGGAGAGTACAAGTTGATACAAAGGCTTCAGGAGAAGTTACTAAAGCTCCAGGAGATCAGCTATGAAGGTAAATGCCTCCAGTTCAGAAGGCGATGTGGTGGATGGACAGCGGGACAATCACTGAGAGCTGAATGGCACTGAGACCACGGGTTCAGTGTGCTTATTGAGGCAGAGTGGCACGGGCTGAGAAACGGCTGTGGAGGGCTGATTGTAGGTTGGAGGAATGCTGGGAAGGTCAAGAAATTGACTTGAAGTCTGGGTAGTGATACAATCGTTAGCGCTGCCAGATAAAGCGCAAACAGGCATATGACCTCCCCATGTGCAAGAGGATTCTCTGCGGAGAGAGTAAGATCGTGAACGTCCCTGTCCACCAGTTTGCACAGATTGTGACTGACCGTCCGGTCGAAGTGTTTTTGCGCAAGCTGTTCATCGGCAAGCCAGACCTGGAGACATTGGTCATCGTCTCACCCTTTATCGGCAGTCTGGCCGGGACGCGCTTCGAGTTGCGCCAGTTGTGTGAGCGTCTCAGTCGCACCAACACCCCTGTCTATGTGCTCACGCGCGAGCCGGTAGATGATTATCACCGCGAAGGGGTGGCTGTGCTGCTGCAGTACGACAACGTCGAAGTGCGCTACAACCCGGCGCTGCATGCCAAGCTGTATGTCTGCCGGGCGCGTGAGGCGAGCGAAGCCTTTGCTTTGTTCGGTTCGGGCAACCTGACCTATCCTGGCGTCCAGGGCAACATCGAGCTGGGAATGATGGTCTTTGGCAAGGGACCGGGCCGCGACCTGATCGATCGTCTATACAAGTGGGGGCTTGAGCTCCGCACATTGACCGGCACCACGGTGGCCAAGCATAGGAAACTCGCAAGGAGGATATGATGGAGTTCAGAGAGTGGTTCTGCTTACGCAATCGCGCCAATTTCACGATTGACCCCAAGATCAATCCTGAAGATGCCCGTTTCTACTTCGGCCGTGACGACATCAAGGACAAGGCCCTGAAACAGATGCGTCGGGCGTTTGTGGCTCCGGGCACGCCCAAGATGATGATCTGGGGACCCTACGGCTCAGGTAAGACTCAGACGCTGTTTTATCTGGACTGGACACTGCACAACAACTGTCCCTCATCTTTGCAATTGCAGCCCCACATGGTGCACCTGGACGTCGAGGTACAGAGCAAGTCGGATGCCTCCTCGTTACACATGCAGCTCTTGGAGACCCTGGGCAAGGAGACGGTGAGCGGTTGGGTACGCGAACTGTTCAAGCAGGTATCTGACCTGAAAGCCACGCTGAACGAACTGACGTCCGATCCGAATGTAGCCACTGGCCTGGAGCATCTGCGTACTTTCGGCGATATCAACCTGACTGCCTGGCGGTGGTTGACTGGCCAGACGCTCTCCACCAAGGAACTCGAAAACCTGGGCGTGACGCGCAACTTGGGACAGGTGGGGGCCGGCGACATGGTCGTGGCGCTGATGGCCATTGGCCAGTTAGCGGAGCGTAATGGCGAAAAGCTGATCTTTCTGCTCGATGAGATGGAGGAGCTACAAAACGTCCGTACTGGTGATGCTTCGGAGTCTATCCACCAGTATTTCCGCCGGCTCTCGGACCCGGCCAACTCCACGGTGGGCTTTGTCGTCGGCTTCAAGGCCAACACGTTGAGCGAAGGGCCACGTATCCTGACCCGTGAGGACATTGGCAGCCGCCTGGGGATGCACAACTACATCGAGGTGGGACACCTGCCGGCCGTCTCCGACGTGAAACGGTTCATGGAGGAACTGCTGGCGCACCTGGTGGACACGGACA
>Ga0172364_10000243_pt1 | contig 37021 bp, 37 predicted proteins | sample LakKivSesite10cm_FD_114545 | JGI IMG/M metagenome (GOLD analysis project Ga0172364, IMG submission 114545) | Sediment microbial communities from Lake Kivu, Rwanda - Sediment site 10cm | ecosystem: Environmental > Aquatic > Freshwater > Lake > Sediment | place: Rwanda: Western Province, Lake...
AGTCTAGCTGACCTTGTCGTCCACTTGGAGTATCTCTTCACGTGTCTTCTCCTTGCTCCGACGGTCGTATACTCCTCTCGCCTCAATTCGGCTAGGTCCTCGTCCGTCCTCCTCATCTGGAACTCTGCTTGGGACAGCTCGATCCTGAGGCGGCTCAGAGCTTCATCTGCTTCCTTGGCCTCCTTACTCAGGCCATCGAGGCTTGCCTTGCCTCGTTCTAGGGATCTCCTCAACCTATCCCTATCGACTACGAGTTTCTCAGTCCTGAGTTCAAGTGCCTTGACCTTGGCGAGCGTCTGTCTCCTTCTTCTCCTCAGAACCGCTAATGTGTCCGATGCCCTTCTCCTAGACTGCCTGCTCGAGCTTATCTCGGGCACCAGCCCTCTCTTGGTCTCCTGAGACTTCTGAAGCTCCCATATTGCACGATTGAGTTCCAAATTCCTCTCCGAGAGAGCGCTGGCCAGCTCGTTGGACGCAGCCCTTGAGGCCTCTTCGGACCTTTGGTCGAGCTTCAGCAGTCCCTCAACGAGTCCCTTCCTTTCTCCTATGATAGCTCGCCTTTCCTCCTCGATCCTGTCCGCCAGGGCGGCGAGTTCCTCCAGCTCGCCGACGACGGTCCTCAACGCGGACTCCTGAATCCGCAGCTCGTGTGAGAGTGAGTGCCTCTTCAGCTCGCCCACTATGTCGCGCAATGAGGTGAATGCGATGGCTGTGTTCATCTCCCGTTCCAGTTCCTCGATTCGGTTCCTGACCTCCTCCAGCTTGCTCACAGCCACCTTGAGGTTGACGTCAGCCTCCCTGAGCTCCAACTCAGCCTGCTTCTTCCTCTCGTCAAAGCTCGAGATGCCTATCGCCTCCTCGATCATCCCCCTGACCTCCTCCGGGCTCTTGTCCGCTACCCTCGAGATCTCCCCTTGGACGACTATGTTATACCCCCTTGGGTTCAGGCCAGCCATGCTAAGCGTGTTCGTTACTACCAGCCTAGGGGCCCTCTTCCTGTTCAGATAGTACTTACTCTCCCCCCTTTGGTTGACGTACCTTGTCACCACGATCTCGTCTTGGTCCACTGGGATCAGCCTGTCGCGGTTGTCTATCACCACCCTCACGTAGGATCTCTTGCTCCTATCCTTCAGGTTGTCTGAGATCAGGCTTGAGAGCCTATCGGCCCGAAGTGCCCTCGTAGAATTCTCCCCCATCACGAACCTGAACGCGTCTATGAGGTTGCTCTTGCCGGTCCCATTAGGCCCGGTGATGACGTTAAGGCCCGGCGACAGGCGTAGCACGGTCCGTTCGGAGAAGGACTTGAACCCTCTGAGTTCGACCTTTGATATGTACATTTCGACCCTGTTTCCTTGTGACTACGCCAACCTCCTCATCACGTTCACATATCTCTTGGTGTTCTCAGGCTCATCGCCCGCGCTCTCGTTCTCAATCGACACAACTCCCTCGTATCCCAAGGAGCCCAGCTTCCTCATGAATTCCTTCACGTCTGTCTTGCCCTCCCCCGGTCCTACTAGGGCATAGGACTTTGAATCCACGCCCTTGAACACCTCCTCGTCCCCCTCTCTTGCCAGCCTGAAGTCCTTCATGTGAACATGGAAGACGTGCTTATACACCTTGTCTATTGCTGAGTTTGCGTCGTCGCCAGCAGTGACGAAGTTCCCGACGTCGAAGTTCACCCCCAGATAAGGGGAGCCAACCCTCTGCACTATTTCGTGCAGCTGTGACCCCGTTCCGTACAGTTCTCCGTGGTTCTCAAGCGCCAACTTGACGCCCTGACTCCTCGCGTAGTCCGCCCCAGCTGACAGTCCCTCGATCATCAGATCGAACGCCTCTTGTCCGGACACCCCTTCTTTCTGCTCAGCGCCGAAGACTCTTACGCAGGGAGCACCGAGCATGAGTGCTACGTCAACTCCTCTCTTGACTTCATCAAGAGCCCCCTGGAAGGCCGAGCGATCCTTCTGGCCGAAGTCGTTGCCCACGTCATATGCGGAGACGGACAGCCCCAGCTCTCTGATAAGTCCTGAAACGGACTTGACTTCCTCTCTCTCCTCCTTCCAGAACACGTTCAGGAGTTCAATGTCGCTTACCCCGAGACCACGAGCGACCTCCACGAAGCCGACCACGCTCATATCCCCCCTCATGGCCGTCCTGTGGAAACTCCACATGCTGACTCCTATCCGCATCGGTTGGGATTGCGGACCTCGGTTCATTAAAGCTTTGCGAGGCTGTGGCACAACGTCGCTCTCTCTGAGGCCGACAGGGTGCGCACTCTCCCTCCAAACTCTTATCTAGGTCAGGGCGGATCGCCAAGCGATGACCATATACCACGCCAACCTGAAGAAAAAGAAGAGGACCGGGGGGGCTAGGACCCCTTGGAGGCGACTACGTGAGTATGAGATGGGCCGCGGGCCCACCGAGACGAAGATATCGCAGGAGGGCGAAGTGGTCCAGAAGACCAGGGTTGTGGGCGGGAACGTCAAGCTGAGGGTCAGAGCGGCAAGTCACGTCAACGTAAGCTTGAATGATGGAAAGACCACGAGGGCGAAGATACTGGAGCTAGTGGAGAACCCTTCGAATCCCCTCTACGCCAGGAGGGGGATCATCACCAAGGGGGCGCTGATCAGAACCTCCGCCGGACTGGCGAGACTCACGTCCAAACCCGGAAAGGACGGAACGCTCAACGGAGTCCTAGTAGAGGAAGGATCCAAGTGAAGAGGCTGAGCAAGGAGCCGCACAGGATAATCTACCCTCAGTACTTAGACTCCAGGCGATCTAGGCTGATGGGCAGAAGAGTGAGGAAGTCATTAGCGGTGCCAATGCCCACTCAAGCCGAGATGCAGGCAGCTCTCGAGGGCCTCAACATGAAGTTCGAGATCCAGCGTGGCAAGGTCTACCCCAGAGATGCCGGTAAGGTCTCCTACCGGGTTGTGATCTTCACAGATGAGCCAAAGCTCAAGTTGGCTGAGAAGATCGCCGAGAGGATCGGGACTTACCGGGGGGCGGTGCAAGTCGACCGAATGATTATATAGATGTATAAGTTCGTCAGAACACGTTGCTCGGGGGGGCGAAGCTTTTAGAAGCCGGGGACGTTGAAGGTCCAACAGCTCAGAGCAAATACCTCGTAAGGCTTACGGCCGTGCCGAGGATCGGTGACATCCTCTGCGACCCGTCCGGAAGACGTGTTGCGGTGGTCAGGGACATAATAGGCAACGTCAAGCGACCCATAGCGGTGGTCGAGCCCGTCTCCAAGGGCGTGATGCTGAAGAAGTCCTCCCGCGTCTTCATACTGAAGGAAAGGAGGCGCGGATGATGTCGATTGAGAGGATCTGTCCCCATTGTGGCTCCAAGAACCTTCTATTCGACCACGACACTGGCGAGCTCGCTTGCGCTGATTGCGGGCTCGTAGTTCACAAGGACGACGTCGACTTCTCGCCCGAATGGAGGGCATTCACCGCCGAGGAGAGGGAACAGATGGAGAGAATAGGGCCCCCCAGGTCGTCGCTATTCGACAGCGGGGGCCTTTCTACGAAAATAGTGCCGACGAAGAGAACCGAAGGAGACTCCCAGGATCCCAACAGGTATCTCAGGTTGGCCAGGTGGCAGGATCGCTCCACCTCCTCGTCCTCCGAGGTCAGGTCGCTGCCAAAGGCGCAGTGGTTGATAAGCAGCGCAGGTCTGAAGCTCAACTGCCCTCGGGCAGTGGTGGAGAGGGCTGCAGAGTTATACAAGGAAGCCCACGTCAAGGGACTAGTGAAGGGCAGAGCGATGGAGGCTGAGGCCATGGCGTCCCTCTACATGTCCTGCAAGCGGTTTGACAACCCCAGGACGCTCGAGGAGATATCAAGGGTGTCCGGCGTGAAGAAATCCTCCATTGCCAAGTCCTACAGAGAAATGGTCTGGAGCATGGGGGCTCCTAAGAATAGGGACGAGTCAGTCCTCATGCTCACGAGGCTCTCGGACAAACTGAACTTGCGCGGTCGAGGTTTGAAGGTGGCACTGGAGCTGCTCGAGGCCGCCAAGGAAAGGAAGCTCAGTTGCGGAAGATCCCCGACCAGTCTGGCAGCGGCGTGCGTCTACCTCTCCTCGATCATTGTGAACACTCCTATCACCCAGAAGACCGTGGCATCGGTGGCGAGCGTGACCGAGGTCACGCTTAGGAACCGGTACAAGGAAATGATCGAGGTCCTAGGCCTGAAGGTGACAATCTAGCGCTCTTGCGGCGGTCTCTCAGCAATCGACAGTCACGAAACAGGTCCATCCCTGATGGCCATAGTAGCCGCGCAGGGCTGCGGGGGACATGACCGATTGGGACGAGCTGTTCAGGAAGAGCCACTTCCCCCTTGAGGAGCCGCAGAGGCAGCCGGCAGTGCTTTGCGACTTCCTCAGGGATAGTGATGTCAGGAGGATCTACGACCTCGGCTGTAGCCTTGGACAAAACTTGATGTTCCTCGCGGAACGCGGGTTCGAACTCTACGGAACGGACTTGTCGGAGACGGCCCTGATGCGGGCGCGCGAGAAGGCCGATGGAATGAAACTCAGGGTCGAACTCGTGAAGGCCGACATGAAATCCGTACTTTTTATCGGTTCCCTTTTTCGACGCCGTGATATGCATCTATGCTATCTACCACAATCCGCTGAACGAGATGAGGAGAACTACATCCGAGATCAGCAGGGTCCTCAGACCGGGTGGCTTCACCCTCGTCACTTTCTTGAGAACAAGAAGCTGCAGGCACGGGAAGGGTATTCAGATAGAGAGCAATACATCCGTCTAGGACGATTCGCCCGAGGTCGGAGTTGCGCATCACTCCAACGACGAACGAGAGGTGAGACCGCTCATGTGCGCGACTTCGAGATATTGAGTCTGGAGCTTGAGGAGCACAGGTCCGAGGGAGAAGGGCTTCGCAGCCACTGGCACGCGTTTGCGCGCAAGTAGCCGAACGATCGAGAGGGACTATAGCATGTGGATTATGAACCGTTCCAACGCTTAATAATTCCCTCATCCCATCTGACAAGCGTATTGTCATCCAGGTTCGTGACCAAGAGGAGCACGCTTGAGCGAAAGGCCTTAGACATAGTGATGAAAGCCGGACCGGAAGGCATACTTCAGACGGAGCTCTGGAAGAAGATAGGTGTGAGCAGCAGGGAGGGATCTAGGATCTGCGTCAGGCTGGAGAAGTGGGGTCTGATAGGAAGGGAGAAGTTCCTCAGCGACGGAAGGTGGACGTACAAGATATTCTCGACCAAGCCTCCCCTCAAGCTGAACTCCATAATGGGTGCTCCATGCATCACTTGCCCGTACCTATCTCAGTGCGCACCGGGTGCCGAGGTTTCTCCGGAGAGATGCATCTGGATCGAGGAGTGGGTGTTGACATCGGAGGTCGCTTCTCCAAGTCACAATGCCTGACGCCAAGCGACGTTGGATCGAAGAACGAAAGAGGGATGTCTATCACAGAAAGGCCAAGGCCCTCGGATACAGGAGCAGAGCCACATTCAAGTTGCTTCAGATGGACAGCAAGTTCAGGCTACTGAGGCCCGGGGCTCACATCTTGGACTTGGGCAGCAGTCCCGGTGGCTGGGCCCAGTATGCTTCTGAGCGAGTCGGATCCGGTGGGGTTGTGGTCGCGGTCGACGCGAGCGAGATGAAGCCGCTTGGGTTGCGACAAGTCCGCCTCGTCAAGGCGGATGTGATGAACGAAGGGCTGGAGCTCCTGATAGCCTCGGTGATGCGTCCCGGAAGCGCAGACGTCGTTCTCTCGGATCTGGCTCCAGACATGACCGGCAAGTACGAGATAGACCACGATAGGCAGATAACCCTCGCCAAGAGAGCGCTTGAGGTCGCGAGCACCTTCCTGAAGAAGGGCGGAGCACTGGTGGTGAAGGTCTTCGAGGGCAAGCGATCCGGAGAGGTCGAGCGACGAGCCGAGTTCCTGTTCAGGAGGGTCAGGAAGGTCAGGCCCGAGGCCTCGAGGAAGAGAAGCTCCGAGTACTACCTAGTGTGCCTCGGGTTCAGGGCCCAGTAGCTCCCTTTGTAAGGACATCTGTCAAGCGAGCGAAGTCAGTGTCTGCCTTGACCCCCGCTGGATCGAATATCGTCCTACTAGCCATCACCCCGCCCCCCCTGAGCCTGTCTAGGATCTCCGCTATCCGGAGAGCCCCACCGCCGCAAGCCTTCGCGAGCAGCTCGTGAGGGTAGTAGCCTACGATGTCACTCATTTCCCCGCAAAGCTTGTGTATCAGGCCATCGCACTGAGGGGACGTTCCCAACCCCCTGTCCCTCAACTTCGCAGCTAGGTCGGGGTCCACGTATCTCCCGATCCACATCGGCCCGCAAAGAACCCCTGACGGCCCCGCGCCTCCGATTCCGTGCGAGGGTTCGCCGCGTCTCAAAACCTCCCATCGCAGAGGATCCAAGCTCACGTTGACGAACCCAACCTTCTCCAACGCGGACGACGCCTTGGACCTGCTCCTGAGCACCTCGAAGTACGCCCTTGCGTAGTTCCTCTCGACGTAGCCCAGAAGTGGGACCACGCCGATGCTGTGGCGCGCAGCTACTCGAGCAACTGCTCCCATCAGTACCCTAACTCCGACCTCCTTCAGGAATGGGAGCCTAGGGGAATACGAGTCGTACATCAACGTCATCTTCTTCGGGTATATGCCGTACAGCACGGGGGTATCGGTCGCGGTAACAGCGAGGAATCCCCTGTGGCACACCGACATCACGGCGTTGTCTAGGAACGGCGAGGGGCTCCCGAAAGGGTCGACGTCAACGTACCCGAACCTCCCACCGGGTTCGGAGTGCTCGGCTAGGAAGACGTTCGCATCCTTCTGACTTATCGTCATCCTCTCATTCAAACGGTTGACCCTGGCGTTACGTTTCATCAACCTGAAGGCCTGCTCGTTGATGTCATTGGCTGAGGCCTCTCGGACAGACCCGGTCTCAAGCAGTGCTCTTATGGACCTGACGCCGACCCCAGCGAGTGGGTCGCCCATGTTGATATTCGCATTCGAGTCGGCGCAGACGGATTTCAGGAAAGAGATCGCGAGGTCCCTATTCACTTTCATCAATGGATTGTAGAAGACTGGCGCTCGCGACGGAACGTACTCCTTTGCACTGGTCATGTACTTCTCAAGCTTGGACACGTGGATACGAGCGGAACCTTCTGTCGTCAACTGGAGCTCCAATTCTAGCCTGATCTCAGGGAGATTAGACATTTATCCATGAGTGGGCCGCCCGTGCCCATGCGCGATGCGGTCATAGTGGGAGCCGGGCCTGCTGGAACCACGGTCGCTAGGTTCGCCGCAAAGGCAGGGCTGGACGTGGTCGTGGTTGATCAGAGCCCCAAAGACAGGATAGGGGACAAGATATGCGGGAATGCCATCGGGACTGGCGTCTTCGAGGAGATCGAGATCGACCCCCCCAGGTCCGCGTATCACGGCTTCGTCGACGGGATCGAGATAATCTCTCCGGACTGGAAGGTAGTGTTCCGCCTTGAGCAGTCTGGCGCAGTCGGGATGATGATCGACAGGTTGGGGTTCGGACAGTACCTGCTAAAGCTAGCGCTTGACGCTGGAGCCGAGTTGGTCGACGAGTTCGCCGTGACGGGCCCATTGAACGAAGGCGCGGTCGCGGGCGTGCGCGGTCTGGACCGAAAGCACGACGAGAAGGAGGAGTACAGGGCCAAGGTGACCGTCGACGCCTCGGGCGTGGGAGCCGTACTCAGGAGGAACTTGGGGAGCTCCGTCGACAATGCAATTGATGTGGACGAGACTATGGTGTGCTATAGGGAGATCAGAAGGGTGCCTGAGCGCATAACGAACTACTCGAGGATCTACTTGGATCAAGAGGCCGCCCCGGGCGGGTACTTCTGGTACTTCCCGATGGGCGACGACCTCGCGAACTTGGGACTGGGGGTCGTGAAGGGAACCGCCTCACCCGAGCCTGCGTTCAAGGCGTACGCCAAGAGAATACCGGGCGTGAGCGAGTCCGAGCTCGTTCATGGCGGAGCCTCAATAGTGCCCGCAAGAAGGCCGATGATCCCCTCGGTTCACGATGGAATCATATTCACGGGAGATGCGGGCTTCACGGTCGACCCCCTGCACGGGGGTGGCTTGGCCTCATCAATGCAGGCCGGAAGGATCGCAGCAGAGACGCTGGTCCAGGCCATCGAGAAGGGTGACTGCTCGACCGAGTCGCTTTGGAGATACTGCCACAGGTTCAACACAACAGTTGGCCGCGTTCACGCATCTCACGACGTCCTCAGGATATTCCTCCAAGGCCTGTACAACGACGAGGCCAACTTCGGAATGGCCAACGGTATCGTAACTCAACAAGATGTGATGGACATGAGCGTCGGGAAGCCTCTGAAGCTGAGCTTGTCCGAGGCCGCGAGAAGACTGATGGTCAGCGCCGGCAAGGCCGCTCTTCTAGCTAGGTTGCTCAGGTTACCTGGGCTGCTGAAGGAGGCCGAGGACCTGTACGCCTCGTTCCCCGAATCGCCAATGGCTGAGTTCGTCCCCTGGAAGGAGAAAGACCTGTCACTTCACGGGAGGGCCCACAAGCTAGTGGGCGGGCTGGCGTTGGCTACAGCGCTAGGACCTGCGAAGGGTAGCTGAAGTCAGCGGCATCTGGACGCACGGGGTCGCCCTTCATCATCCTGTACGCCGCAGAGACGAACGCGTAGAAGCAAGGGTTCGGGGCTCCCGGCCAACTCTTGAACTCGGGATGGAACTGAGTGGCGAAGTAGAAGGGGTGGCCCGACAATGCAAGGATCTCAATCCTCCCGTCCTCGGAGAACCCGACGGGTTCAAGTCCGGATTTCTCAAGCCTGTCCGCGTAGTCCGCGTTCACCTCATACCTGTGCCTGTGTCTCTCGAAGACTTCCTCCCTGCGGTATATCCTGTGGGCCATGCTCCCAGGCTTGAGCTTGACCTTGCTGGCCCCGAGCCGCTGGGTCCCTCCCATCTGACTTACCCCCAACTGGTCTTCAGAAATGTGAACCACTGGATGCGGAGATTCGGGATCCACTTCGGTTGAGTTCGCTCCCTCCAGTCCTAATGCGTTCCTTGCGAACTCGACAGCCGCCAGCTGAAACCCGTAACAGAGTCCCAAGAACGGGATGCCTCGCTCTCTTGCGTACTTCATCGCCATCATCTTCCCCTCAGCCCCCCTCTTCCCGAAACCTCCAGGAGCCAATATGCCGTGAGTCCCGGCTAAGGCCGTAGTCACATCGTTGCTCTTCTCAAGCTCCTCAGCCTCAATCATCTCAACCTTGGCCCTGACCCCGACCTTACCGCCAGCGTGCCTCAGGGCGTCAATGACGCTGATGTAGCTGTCTCGCATGGTGACGTACTTGCCGACCAAGGCTATCCTGACGCTGTCCTTTGGCCCGAGGATACCCTCCACTGATTTGTCCCAGTCACCCCAGTCAGGCTCACGACGCTCCATTCTCAACTTGGAGCACAGCACTTTCCCAAGCCCCTGGTCCTCCAAGTACCGGGGCAGCTCGTATACAGATCTGAGATCCGTGGCAGCGAAGGCATACCTCCGATCTACGGATGAGAATAGGGCAACCTTGGCCATGACTTCCTCGGGCGGCGCGCCCTTCGACCTCACGAAGATCAGGTCCGGCTGAAGGCCGATCCTACGGAGTTCCTGAACGCTGTGCTGAAGGGGCTTGGTCTTGTATTCGTCCACGGTCTCAAGCAGGGGGACGAGGGCCACGTGGGCTATGAGCGTGTTCCCCTCTCCTTCCTCAAGTCTCATCTGTCTGACGGCCTCGAGGAAAGGCATCCCCTCTATGTCGCCGACCGTCCCGCCTATCTCTACTATACCCACTTCCGCACCTGGGATCTTCACGGCTTCCCGTATCCTTCTGCCTATCTCCTCGGTGACGTGAGGGATTATCTGGACACACTTGCCCAGGAAGTCACCCCTTCTTTCCCTCTGTATGACCTCGAGGTAGACCTGACCCGTCGTGATGTTGTTCTTCTTGCTGAGCATCGTCCCCAAGAAACGCTCGTACCTACCGATGTCGAGGTCCGTCTCGCCGCCGTCCTCCGTGACGAACACTTCCCCGTGCACATATGGGTTCATGAGCCCGCTGTCGTAGTTCAGGTAAGGGTCGATCTTCAACGCCGTGATCTTCTTGCCCCTGAGCTGAAGGCACTTCCCGATCGAGGCGGCGACCGAACCCTTTCCAAGTGCTCCCCGTTCAACACGGGTCTGAGCTGAGGACGCCGCCTGTCACGAAGACATACTTGGCTCCAGCCAACCATCGTCACCCCGCCAAGCGCAGACCATTGAGCGCATTCCTACAGAGGCTGGGCAAGGCTAAATAAATCCTTGAACCCAGCGGATGACGTGATGGTATTGAAGAAGTCTCGTGCTAAGCTCAAGCTGGGCGAGAAGACCGTTCGGGAGATATACGAGGGACCAGACGCGATAGAGAGGACCATGGCATCTCAGATCGAGGGTATCAGGGCGGCTGCGCGAGCCGCGGCCGTTCGCCACCCGACGAGGGTGTTCTTCATGGGAAGCGGTACATCCTACCACGCTGGTGTGATAGGTTCCTGCGCTCTGAGCAGGTTCACGGACATCCTAGCCCTGCCGGTTCAGGCATCCGAGTTCCCACACTCCGTCGCGAACAGCATCAGGCCCGGCGATCTCATGGTGGCGTACTCCCAGTCCGGTGAGTCGACCGATACTATAGAGGCCCTGAGGGCTGCAAAGTCGAAGGGAGCCTACGTGATCGGGATCACCAACACGCCCGGGAGCACCCTGACGCTTGAGTCCAACCAGAGCCTCGTGACCCAGGCTGGGGTCGAGGAGAGCGTTTGTGCGACCAAGACCTTCGAGGCGCAGTTGGCCGTCACCATAGCGCTGACTGCTCTGACCGCTGAGTCAACTGGGCACTTGAGCAAGGAGAGTGCGGGCGTGATCCTGAAGTCGATCGGGGAAGTCCCTTCTCTGATCAGAGCCAAACTGGGCGGGTGGAACAAGTCGACCAATAGCATAGCAATGAAACTGAGGAAGGTCCATGACGTTTTCATATTGGGGTCCGGTATCGGGTACGGCGTGGCGCTCGAGGCAGGGCTCAAACTGAAGGAAGCCTCATTGACGCACTCGGAGGCCTTCTCCATTGCCGAGTTCAGGCACGGCCCTCAGTCCCTTGTGACCAAGGGAGTTGCGGTGTTGGTCATCGCCCCCGAGTTAGGGAAGCCGTTTGAGTTCTCCGAGAGGCTTGTTCGCGAGCTGAAGGAAAAGAAGGCCACTCTGATCTCAATCGTGGAAGAGAGCAGGGGTTATCCAAAGCGCACAGTCGACTACGAGCTGCAGGTGCCAAGCCTCGGCCCCGTTGTGGACCCAATGCTGCAGATAGTCCCTGTCCAGCTTCTCGCATACAACTTCGCGGTCTCTAGGAAGATCAACCCTGACAGCCCCAGGCACCTGACAAAAGTGGTGAGGGTCGGGTGATTTGACATGAAGGTCGTGCTCTTCGAGGACGAGGCAACCTACAACTTCGATCCATTGACCCTAACGAGGGGTGCCTTCGACCTGAGGCTCGGCGTTTTCAGCTTCTCCGACCGAGCAAGGCGCGTGCTGAGAGCGTCAAAGGATTCCGTACACTACCTGGCGAGGGACTACATAGCCGCTCACATCAGGGCCCGAGACGGCAAGACTGCGAACCAACCCGACAAGATAGATGAAGAGGCCCTGTTCGTCAACGGTCTGCTTCTCCTCGACTCCGGGCTTGCCAAGTTGATCTCAAAGGCCAAGCCGGGCGCTGTCGGAGTGTGTAAGGACAGGGTCGCGTTCGCGAAGTTCGGGCAGGCGCCCTCCGTGGAGGTCGCAAGATTGCTCATGAACGCCCCGGGCAACGAGGCAGTAGATTCGATTCTGTCAATGTCACTGGAGAAGATCAGTGTTGATTCGAATGCTCTCATCACGAACTACTGGGAGATAATAGGCAGGAACGCCCATCAGATCGCCTCTGACCTTGGCGGGCTGAAGGGGAGGAGGCCCAGGTCGGGCGTCAAGGTCCTCGGAAAGGCTTCGAGCGTCACCGTTGGCAGCGAGTGCGAGATAGGCCCCAACGTCGTTCTCGATGCTGGGCAGGGCCCCATATACATAGGCGACAAGACGGTGGTTCATCCCTTCACTTCGATACAGGGGCCCGCCTACGTGGGCCCCAACACCATCATCCAGCCGAACTCGGTGATAAGGGAGGGGTCGAACATCGGAGAGGTCTGCAGGATAGGAGGCGAAGTTGAGGAGACCGTGTTCCAAGCTTACTCGAACAAACCTCACGCGGGCTTTGCCGGCCATATGTACGTAGGGGAATGGGTGAACTTGGGGGCCCTGTTCACGAACTCGGACTTGAAGAACACATACGGCACTATCAGCGTAATGGTCAAGGGCAAGAAGGTCGACTCAGGGACAACCAAGTTGGGGGGCATGGTAGGAGACCACTCAAAGGCGTCCATAGGGTCACTGCTCTACACTGGCAAGAGAGTAGGAGTGAGCAGCCAGATTCACGGCGCCGTCGAAGAGGATGTCCCCTCCTTCCTGTTCTATGGAAAAACTGTAGGCTACCCGAATTGGGAAATAATGCCCGATCCTGCGATCCGAACGGCCAAGAGGGTAATGGCGAGGAGGGGCGTTGAGATGACTAGCGCTGACGAGAAGCTCCTCAAGCAGGTATTCGACATGACCCAGCCCGAGAGGGACAGCCTCAACCCCGGCAAGGGTCCGTTCCAATTCTCATGAACTGGACCAAAAACGATGCTTTTCTGAGAGGCTCATGTTTTTAGCCGGGGTCATGGCCCCGTTCAGGCGTTGTTCGCTTGGGAAGAGGAGCTCAACGAGGTGCTCGAGTCTCTTAGGAGATCAAGGGCAAAGCTCTCTCGCCTGAAGTCGCTGACCCTCTCCGGCAAGGTCTCAAAGGATACCTACGAGAACTTGGCAGCCAAGTTCGAGACGGACGCCTCCAGCGCTGAGAAGAAGAGAAGGGCACTTGTGGAGGGTCTATCGAAGTTGCACAGCGAGCTCTCAGAGCAGGCTAAGCTGTTCGAGAACCTGATATCTTCACTTGAGGCCAAGCTAGCCTATTCTGCGGTCTCCGAGGATCACTACGTCAAGGTATCCACGGCCCTGAGGTACGGCCTTGAGGAGACCATAAGGGAGATGGAGAGCGTCTCCGACGCCCTCTCTGAGCTCTACAAGGAGGCGCCGGAGCCGGACCAGTACATTCTGGACAAGGCTCTGAAAAGGGTGGAGAAGGAAAAGTAGCGCTCAGGCTAGGTATCCTTCTGCCAAGGACAAGTAGAATTCGGCAGCCCCGACGACACTCTCGAAGTCTATGAACTCGTTCGGGGCATGAACCGTGGAGTCTATCGCGTCAAAGTCCGATCCTCGCGAGAAGACCTCAACTCCAACCGACTTGGTCCCAATTGACCTCATGTACCTGCTGTCCGTTCCGGCCGGAAGCATGTACCGGAATGTCCCATCTGCTCGGGACGCCTCTGCGAGCGACTTTGCCAGTATTCCCTCGAACTCAGGATCCAGCTCGGAACGTGTCCCGAGCGCTGTCGAGATTACCTCGAATTTGGCCCGCTCATCCCCTATGAGGCCCTTCAACCAAGCTATGGCTTCCTCAGGGCTCGTTCCAGGCGGAAGCCTGCAGTCAACGCTCGCCTGCGCGCTCGGAGGGATCACGTTTGGCCTGACGCCTGCCGAAAGCATAGTCGGAGTCGCGGTTATCGCCGCCTGGGCCTTGATCTTCGACCAGTTCGTCCAATTCAGAGCCCTGACCCTCTCAAGGAGCTCGTCGAAGTTCGACTCCGTAACCGCGTGACCCAGGCGGTGCGCTTCCAAGAATGCGCGCAGGTGCTCGAATGCCTCGGGCGTCGGCTTGAACTTCTGCCGTGCGCTCCCGATCGCACGGACCGCCTCGGAGAGCTTCACGACTGGGTTGTCTTCTACGAACGGGATTGACGCGTGTCCCCCCTTTCCCTCAAACGTGATCCTCAGCCACAATATGCCCTTTTCTGCCGTCTCGTACCCAATCATCCTCCCGCCCTCACCTGCTATCACCAGACCTCCTCCCTCTGTCACGCAGTACTCCGTCCTGACCAAGTCCGCGAAGTTCTTCACTATGTACCCGATCCCCTTGCTGCCACCATTCTCCTCGTCCGCCGTCTCCGCCAGGACGAGCCTTCCTTTCGGGCGGAAGCCCTCCCTGTGAAGCTTCAGGAACGCGACTACCTGCGCTGCGACTAGGTTCTTCATGTCGGCCGCCCCCCTCCCGTATATGTTCCCATCGCGTTCAGCAGGGAAGAACGGGGGGCTCTCCCAAAGGTCGATCGGACCAGGGGGCACGACATCCAAGTGCCCGAGCAACGTCAGGGACTTATCCCCCTGGCCTCTGATCTCGGCAACCACGCTTCCCCTGCTAGGCTCGCTCTCGATGAGCCTCGACTGCAGTCCTTGTTCTCCTAGCAGTGAGGATATGTACCGAGCTGCCTCACTCTCATTCCCAGGCGGATTCGACGTGTCGATGCTGAGTAGATCCTTGAAGCACTTCTTCAGCTGCGCTCTTTCTTCGGAGCTGAGTCTGGTCATCTCTGGCCGACCGGCGCCAGTTCGACCTTGTTCTTGGAAATGGTCATCTCCAACACGTCATTTATCTGAGGCCTCCCGAGCGATGAATACTCTTCCATCGTGAGGTAGAGCGACAACCTCAGGTTGTGGGCCTTCGGGAATATCCCGGTCTGTTGAAGGCCGCTCATGACCTTGATCGCCATGTCGGATACGTACTCCTCCTCCGACGAGGGCGATTGACCCCTGATGACTGGAGGCTCGACCGAAGACATGTCGACCCTTACCCCGGCCTTATCCCCGGCCTCGAACGAGGTTATCGATACTACCTTGACGAAGGACAAGTTCAATCGGCTAAGCTACCCCACGTTTATTAATTCTTGCTCGTTTTGACCCACAAGCATGGACCTTGGTTGGCTCGTGGGCTACTTCCTGACGCCGGGCCCCGGGCTCCTGATCACCTTTGTCCAGTTGGGCCTAGGCCTAGTGCTAGGGCTCTTCATAAAGCGCTTGATCCTCGCGGCAATCGGGGCGTTCGCTGTCCTCCTAGCGGCCTACCTGCTTGGGGCGTTCACGTTGCCCGAAGAGATACTGGCTGAGGCCCAGGCGCTTTTCGGAGGGGCTGCCGGCATGCTGGTCTCCGCCCTCTTGCTGCTGTCCCCGTTTGCTATCGGTTTGGCCTTGGGCACAGCGTTGGGGATCATATTCCTGTAATGTTCAAAACACCGTACAGCAAGGGAGTGGCTCAAGATTCGAGTTGAGGCCGATGACCGAGCGCCAGACCCTGATCGCTTGGAGAAGGGATCCTGCTGCCATGAACATCGCCGACAGAGTACTTGCGATCGCTGAGAGGGTAGGGCCAAGTGGCCAACGTTCGGGCCTGGAGACAGTATCAGTCAGCTGGAAGGGCGTCGAGAGTCAACTGGTGTACATCGAGGAGAGCCCTCTCTACTCACGGGAAACCATAGTGAGTCTGGACTCCGACGTGGTTCTCGTCCTGTCAATGCACAGAAGTGAGACAGAGATGCCATCTCTTACCGTCCACTGCACGGGCAACATAGGAGACGCGAAGTACGGCGGCGAACCCAACGCGGTGTCAATAGCGCCCGCCGCCAAGATGAAGGTCGCCCTTGCGGAGATGAAACGCCAGTCCGAGCTACTGGGCCTGAAGTACTCGGTGTCATACGAGGTGACGCACCACGGACCGACCGTTGACCTCCCGATCATGTTCCTAGAAATCGGCAGCTCGCACCGCAATTGGACCGATCCAAAGGCGGGAGAGGCCGTTGCGCGTTCAGCGTTGGCGGCGACTACAACCATCTCTGATCAGGCTGACGTGCATGTCGGACTGGGAGGTCCTCACTACGCGCCACTTTTCACCTCGCTTTCACTGAGGGAAGGGTATTGCTTCGGTCACATGGTCTCATGGCACCGCCTTCCGGACATGGACGAAAAGATGCTCAAGCTCCTTGTGGAGAGGAACGTCGGCCTTTTCAGGCAAGTGGTATTGGACTGGAAGGGCTTGAGAAAGGGACGAGATAGGGTGGTGGACTTGCTTCAGAAGGAGAAGGTTCCGTACAGGAGATCCTAACTGAGCCGCAGGGCGCCTCAGCTCCCAACGTTAATAACAGCCCCGACCTGCACAAGGTAGTTCTTGAGTTCGCCAGGCGGGGTGCCCCAACCTGACGCGAGCGAGGCCGATGAGGACGTGCTGTCGCGCCTGACCGATCAGGTCAGGGAATGCATCCTGAAGAGGAAGTTGTCGCCGCTGACTGAGATACAGCGGCGCTCGATCTCAGTCATACTTGAGGGCAAGAACGCCCTCCTCATCTCTCCCACTGGAACGGGTAAGACGGAGGCCGCGCTCATCCCCATATTTCACCTGATCAAGGTCTCCGGCAACCGGGCTAGGGGCTTCAAGGCGCTGTACATAACCCCATTGAGGGCATTGAACAGGGACCTTCTCGAGAGAATATCCTCTTGGTCTACTGACTTGGATATCAGCGTTGGGATAAGGCACGGGGACAGCACAAAAGCCGAAAGGGCTCAACAGTCAATGCAGCCCCCGGATATCATTGTCACCACGCCCGAGACCTTTCAGATACTGCTGGTCGGAAGAAGGCTTTCCTTGCACCTTAGGACGGTGACGTGGGTCATCGTCGATGAGGTTCATGAGCTCGCTGAGGACAAGAGAGGATCTCAACTAGCGCTCGGCCTAGAGAGGCTGAGGGAGGTCACAGGGGCGGACTTCCAAATGATTGGCCTTTCCGCGACGGTCGGCGACCCCGAGCTCCTGGGCAGGTTCCTGGTGGGCACAGGAAGACAGGTCACAGTTGTCGAGGCGTCGCCGGAGAAGTGGGTCGAGATAGACCTCTCGCTCCCGAAGCCGGTTCAAGAGGACTACGATCTATCACGGGAAACCTTGGAGCACCCCTCCGTCTTGGCCCGACTGAGGTACATAGAGGATCAGATACGTCAGCATGACTCTACCCTGCTCTTCACGAATACCAGGGCTACCGCTGAGTCCCTCTCAAACAAGTTCACCCTCTATGAGACCCAGCTGCCTCTCGCCATACATCACGGTTCGCTAGGGACAACAACTAGGCTCATGGCCGAAAGGGGGCTTAAGGGGGGAACGCTCAGGGGAGTGGTAGCGACTTCGAGCCTTGAGCTCGGGATAGACATAGGGCAGGTGGACTTCGTGGTCCAGTACGGCTCGCCCAGGCAGTCCACTCACCTGATCCAGAGGGTCGGCAGGAGCGGGCACGGCGTGGGTGAGATATCGAGGGGAGTCATAGTAGCAATGGATGAGGAGGACCTCGTGGAGTCCGTGATCCTGAGGAACAGGGCACTCAGAAAGGACCTTGAGACCATCGACCTCCCCCCGAAGCCACTCGATGTCCTCGCGCACCAGGTGGTCGGGGTTCTGCTCACGAGGGGCAGAGTCCACGTGGAGGACCTGATGGACATCGTCAAGAGGGCCACGCCCTATCAGGACCTTTCGGTCGAGGACTTGGCCCATGTTCTGGACTTCCTTCAGAGCAGGTACCCAGCCATCCTGTGGCACGACCCCCCCAGCGGGATCGTCAGAAGAGGCCGAAGGGCCTCGCCATACGAGTTCTACTTCGAGCATCTCTCGACGATCCCCGAGGTCAGGCAGTACAGGGTCATCGACGTGAACTCGAAGGACGTTGTGGGAATACTGGACGAGGAGTTCGTGGCCGAGAAGGGGATGCAAGGCACCAAGTTCATCATGGCAGGCCGGGTCTGGGTCATAGACGCTGTTGAGGAAGGAGATGTGAAGGTCAAGAGTTCCGAGGATCCAACCGGAGCGGTCCCGTTCTGGGCCGGGGAGGAAATACCCGTCAAGTTCGATGCCGCCAGGGAGCTCGGCGCGCTCAGGCGAGAGGTTGTGGAGATGCTCTCGAGCGGCCTTGGCACCGAGGAGACCTCCGACCGACTTTACAGTGGGTTCCAGATCGATCCAAAGCTGATCGGGGACGTGATCGCCAATATCCGACAATCCTTCGTCGAAGGGTACCCGATAGCCACGGACAGGAGCGTGATCATGGAATGCTGGAATGACAAGCTGATCCTGCACGCCTGCAACGGCGATCAGGTGAACTCCGCGCTCGCGAAGATAATCGGGTCCCTGCTGTCTGAGAGGGATCGCGTGGTCATCGCCAACAGGGACCCCTACAGGGTCATAATCGACCAGCAGGTTGACCCTGGTGCTCTGCTAGCCAAGCTCAAATCCCTCAGGGATGAGGACATCGACGAGCTTCTGCTTTCGGGAATAGAGTCCGTAGGGATGTTCAAGCGAAGGGTCGTCCACGTGGGAAGGAGGTTCGGCGTCATCGAAAGAAAGGCCGATCTCACTTCAGTGCAGGTGGACAAGCTTGTCACCATGCTTAGAGACACGCCCGTTTTCGAGGAGGCGAAGAAGGAGTTGATGCAAAAGGATTACGACGCAGAGAAGCTCAGAATCTTCATAGAGGAACTCAGAGGAGGTAAGGTGGGGGTCGAGGTAATAGAGGGCAGGGAACTCCCGTCGCCTCTAGCCCGTTGCGCTCTCAGGCGGGCGGAAACCCACGTCGACCTGTTCCCTCCCGACAGGGTGGAGAGGATACTCCTGAGATACGCGCTCGCGCGACTCAGAAGCGGTGTACTCACCGTCATGTGCGCCGAGAACCTCGACTACTTTGAGACCCTCCGGGTGAAAGATCTGAAGTTCCCGCTGAAGTGCCCATCGTGCGGTTCAGGGTACGTGGGCGTGGTGCCCGATGAGAATTCTGCAAGAACGACCAAGTACAGGCCCAAGTCCAAAAAGGGGCAGAAGTTGCTGGAGAGGGCTAAGAGGACTTCGTTGATGCTTTACAGGCATGGCGAGCGTGCTGCAATGGCCCTAGTCGCTAGGAGAATCTCACTCAAGGAAGCGGAGTCAATCTTGGAGTCATCCGAGACCGAGGAGGACTTCATAAAGGCCGTAACGGAGGCTGAGAGGAAAGTATCGTTCAGGTTCTACTGAGGGTGAGCTAACCGCCGAATATGTACTTGAGGAGGGACTTCAGGTCGACCTCTGCGTTCGTCCTCCAGCCGAGTATGAGCGAATCGTTGCTTTCCTCGAGATATCCCCACTTCACGTACTTGGACAGGAAGTTGCGGACCTTCCACTTGGGGAACTTCTGCCTGAGCAGTTCCTCGAGTTCGGCTCTGGTCGTTTTCCCCCCTCTTGAACCTATCGAGGCCAAGCAGATCGTCAGGCCGGCCAGCTCGTCGACGCTCCACCCCGAGGTCTTCGCGTCTGAGACCCTTAGGGGATCAGCAAGCACGAGCACGAACCTCGCGGTACTCAGCATCTCCTCCGGGCTGTCCAGTGAGAGCTCCGTTCCGTCGTCGCCGATCACCCTTAGGGATATGCCCAGAGGCTCTACCTGCGACCTGAAAGCCCTCAGGACCCTAGCGTAGCCCGTGCCGAGAGAGCGCTTCAGCTCCCACCCCTTCACGCCGGGTATTCTGTGTGACTTGAAGAAAAGGAGCTGAGCCGCCCTCCTGATCTTGGCCGGGAGTCCGGAGGCCTCCATGTCAGCTCACTATCGTGACCAAGCTCTCGGTGCTCTTCGGTTGGTCCTTAGACGCTTGTTCTCTCGCCACGACCCAGAACCTCTTCTTGAGGGGCTCCTTCTCCGCGTGGGCGTATCCGTATGAGAGCATGAAGCTGATCAGCACTGCCCTCCGCAACCTCTCGTTCAAGGTTCCGCCGCCAACCAGCTCCTCGTAAAGCAGTCTCCCTCCTCTCCTCCGAAGCTCCTCGCACATCTCCATCATGCCTTCAGATATCAACTCATCATACCTTATCCCAAGAGACTCTAGGGTTTCGCCCCGGAGTGGTTCGCTTTCCTCCAGTTCTATGCTGTACGTCTTCAGGTCGTTCCAGTAGTCGTATGATTTTTTCATCATCTCGTGGCTTAGCACATCTCGCCCCGCGCTGGGTCTCCACGCCCGCAAGAAGATCTCGGCGAGCCTCTCAGTTGGGGAACCCAAGATGGCCAGCTTGATCAGGAAGGGGTCGACGTACAGGACCGAGGACCTATCCCTTAGCGACTTGCTCTGAGCGTAGACTAGGAGCGCGAAGTTATAGACTGCCTCCATGTCCAGTTCTATGTGCTTGAACTCCAAGCTCCTCCTGATCAGCTCCTTCAGCTTCGCCATCTTGGGCTCAAGTTGGATCGAAAGGATGTCCTCCCCACTCCGGATGAGTGAGGATAGTTCTGAGACCAGATCCCGGAGTTCCCTTTCTACTTCCCTCTCAGACGTTTCCGACAATGTTGATCACCGATGCACCGCTCACTTTCTGCACGACTATGCCGACTGCCCTGCTGACGCTCTTGGGGACCTGCCCGGGAGTCACCACCAAATAGGATGCGTCAGGATTGCCGTTCGCTTCACCCTCGACCAGGCTGAAGAAGACCTCGCGGTTCCTGGGGTCCATGTGGATGTCAAACTCGTCCAGGGCCCTCAGCGGAGACTGGATCAGGGACTGTAGTGAGAGTAGGAACGCGATGATGGATGAACTCCGCTCACCCCCGCTCTGGGTGAACGAGTTCAGCTCGACCAGGTGACTGCCCCCGAAGCTGACCATTATCTGCACGCCCGCTTGTTCCATGTCCTCTGGATCCATGAAACGAACCTCACCATCCGCACCCACGCCCATCATCTTCTCCTTGAACGATTCGCTCAGCTGATCGATCAGTCGCCCTACCTCCCTCCTCCAGAGGGACAGAGTCTGTTCCATCTCGCCTAGGACCGCCTCCTTGTTCTTCTTGACCGACAACGACTTCTGCTCTATCTCCTCGTAGGTCTTCCTGTAGCTCTCGTAGACCTCCTCTGCATTTTCCACCACCGGACCGAGCGAGGCTATCCCCACCTGCACAGCCTCCATTTCCTTCTCTACATCATACCCTGCCCTGACCTTGGATGGTCGCGGTCCCAACTCAGAGGCCCTATTGAGGGCCACATCGCACGCCTCCTTGGCTGCCACGATCTTCGACTCTATCTTTCGGCTGACCTTGATCAGGAGTGACAGGTTCCTCCTCAGGAGGGCCTCCCTCACCTTCGCCTCGGCGTACCTTTCTATGAGTTCGGTGACCTCTAGCTCCAAGGCCTCTGCATCATCGCTGTCGTGGGCCTCCCCTTCGGAGAGAGCACTGGACCTGTAAGCCGCCGCGAGCCTCCCCCTAGTGTTGGACAGCCTTTGGGAGGCCAAGGCGATCCGCCCAGACACCGCCTCGATCCTTGAGTTGTACTTGGCGGTCCTCTCGCCCACTAACGCGCTCCTCTTCACGAGTCTGTCGAGCTCTTGGGAGGCACTAAGGTGCTCGGCCCAGGCTTGTTCTATCCGGAGTTCGGTCGCCCTCAGCTTCAGCGAATCCCTCTTTCTGAGCTTCTCCACTTCCCCGTGCCAAGTCTCGAGTGTTGCCCGCGCCTCGGACAAGAGCGAGGACAGGGCCTTCTCCTCGCTTGCGACCTCCCCTAGCTTCTCCCTCGCCTCCCTTATCCTCTCCCTGAAATGTATCAGTCCCACAGCGCTCTCTATCGTCCTCAGCGAGTCCTGAGGTGAAAGTGCTGCTATCTCCTCCACCATGTACTGGTGCAGTATGATGAACATGTTGTCAGGATCGATGCCAAACCTGTTCAGTATGTCATACACCTCCAGCTTCGTTGCTTGTCTGAAGTTGATCTGGTGCCAGTACTCCCCGTCATCCCTTATGTACCTAGTTATCACGAACTCGTCCGCTCTCACTTCGGGTATGGGACGCGCCCCGTCGGCAGCCCTGTTGTTAAACACCAGCGTGATCCTTGCGATATCCTCCCCCCACCTTATCAGGTCGCTGAGCTTCCTGCCTCGTTCCGTGTGAGCTTGGCCGAGGCCGACGGACAGGCCGAGGAGGATCGAGGACTTGCCCGAGCCGTTTGGCCCCAGTACCAGGTTGAGGCCGGGCGAGATCGGTATCCTAGCGTACTTGTAGGTCATGAAATTCTCCAATATAAGCTCCCTAAGTAGCAGCTTCGTCCGACTCTCTCGCTGAACTGGCCTCTCAGTTGTCACAGTTGGTGTCAGCCTTGGAAAGTTCATTAAAAACCTATCCCGGCTCAATCTCAATGTTACTGTTAATATAGCGCCCTGTCCTGGGTGGGAATGAATGGTTATAGCTGGGAAAGCGTTCAGGGTCGTTGAGACCATATCAATAGGCTCGATTGCGGAGAAGCTGAGCGGGTACAAGAGCGAACAACCGGTAGAGGGATCCGACCTGACGCTCCTCACCGAGATAAGGGATCTGATCACGCAACAGGACGAGCTGTCGGGAACCATATCGCGCGACGTGCCCGTCAGGCTCCACAAGAGAGGGGAGCTCGAGGTCACATTCAAGACGGTGGACATACCGTTCCTATTCAAGCAGCGCAACACGGGGATGCTGCTCTTTGTTGCCGAGAGGAAGCCCGTGGCCAATGCTACGGCCAACATGTTCTCCTCCATCCTTTTCCTATCCCTAGGAGGTGTGCTGAACGCTGAGATTCCACCAAAGGCGCTCGAGTCCTATCACAGGAAGAACCCTCAGGGAACCAAGGTGATGTTCTTCGACGGGCTTGAGATACCGAATCTGGACAAGATCTCCCTCTACGGCCCCTCCATTTCGGACACCCCACTCTATCCTACCTACGTCTCCCAAGGGAGCATATGGTACGTCGTGATCACGTCCAGCAGGTACGGTTACGTTGTGGGGATCACCAGGGACGGAGTTGTGACCGTGTTCAACACGATAAGCGTGGAGGACTTCCTACGTTTCGCCAAGGACGAGGTCTTTGAGCTGATCGGTCAGCCAGGGCGTCAGACCGAGCCTAACGAGTGAATGACCCAACGTACTCCAAGATCGACTCGAGGATGTTTTCCTCCAGCCATCCAAGCTGGTCCAACTCCGTAGCCACCTCCACAAGTGTCGCCGCGCAAGCGAACCTTATGCCCTTCCTCCTGAGGAGTTCCGAGCCTCCTCCTTGCATGTCTAGGAGAACGCAGTACCCGTAGAGAACTCCCCCCTCCTGCTTGACTATCTTGGCCATGTCCAACGCCTTCTTACCGGTGGCTATCACATCGTCGAGCAACAGAACCTCGTCGCCAGGGAACATCGTCCCGAGGACCGGGCCATGCGTATCAGACAGAGGGCCTCTCCTCAACACTACCAAGGGCTTATGCAGGATCTGGGAGGCGAGCGCAGCAAGGGGCAGGCCGCTGTGGTCTGAGCCGCCGAGCCTGACATACTTCTCGCCCATTTCCTCCCTTATCACCGAGCACATCTCCCTAGCGACCATCGAGAGCATTGTCGGGTCCTGCCAGAGTTTGCCCAGGTCGAGGTACAAGGGAGCCGGTTGCCCCGAGCTGTCTGTGAAGAACCCGAGTTGGAGGGCCCCGGTCTGCGCTACCGCCTTGGCGATGCTCCCAACTCTATCCATACACTTCAATCTCCCCTGGTCTGAAAGTTCTCACGGGCACATCTCTGGCCAGCCTCTTGACGCCAGCCTTGAACCTCTGCACATCGGATCCATGAAAAGGCACGACCACGTCGGGGTGTACATCTCTAGCGATCTGGGCTCCGCTCATTGGCCCCACTCTAGGATCGAGCCCTATGGGAACGAAAGCGATGTCGGGCTCCTGCTGCGACGCCGCCTCCATGTCCTCGTTGGGAAGACTATCGCTCGCGTGGAATATCCTCATCCCATTGTCCAAGATGATCATGTATGTCAAGGGGGTCTTGGCAGTGGGGTGCTCACTCCTGAGCGCTGCGATCGTCAGCATGTCCATTGAGAGTTCCTCTCCAGGGCCCAACACTTTGATCACGTCCCTGCTCAAGAACCTCCTCAGGAAGACCGCGGTGGTCTGGTCAGAGACTATTGGAGGAAGACCCTCCGGAAGCGTCACGCCGTAAGGCTTCTGTTCTGTGGATCCCGCTGAGTTGTTCTTCATCGCCTTGTAAAGGGAGAATATGAAATTCTCGTCGAAGTGATGAGAGTGCTCGTGGGTCACGAGTATCAGGTCAGGCCTGAAGTTCTCAGGGAGCGCAAAGCCGGTCGTATCTATGAGTACAGTGTACATCGGAGACTTGACTATGAGGCCAGATCTGTCATTAGTCCTAATGAAGGCTGACTGTGACTTACCGAGCGAGATCTCCATCACTTCAGACGTGTCCAATCTTGAGAAGTGAGGTATCGCTCGAGTTCATGCTTAAAAGACTTCCCCTGCGTTCAGAAACGGCTCGTTGACAGAGGTCAGCTTAGCGTACGGTCCAACTCAGGTCTTCTTCACGGTTGAGCCTGAGGAACTCGTGTGTGTGAAGGATTCCGAAACCACCAGTTGGATCTCTCACCTCTCCGGTGACAACAGCGTCCAAGCCCTTCGCGCTGAGGAGGGCTCAACGCTGTACATTGACTTCAGGCTAGCCCTTGACCGGAAGTCACTGGGCCGAACCATCGAGTTCATGAGAAGCACCATAACTGGAGCCGGTTCATTGAATGCGGTCGTGCTCTCGCCGATGCACGGTCACGAATACTTTGGCGGACTCGTAGAGAGCAAATCGCTTCACCTCCAGGCAAGGACGTACACCGGTGGTCCAGCAGTCGTCCTCACCAAGGCCACCTGTCATCCGTTTCTCGACCTACTGGGCAGCCTTGGTCCAATCGCCTTCCCAGCTGGGGGCAGGAACCTTATTGAGATGATTGACCAGTATCTGGGGGGCAATCATCAGGACGCGATCGCCACACTTCTCTCCCAGATGAAGGCAATGGATCCGACCGTTTCCCTGATGTTGGTTGACGGGAGCGACCCTCAGGGAAGCGTCCTTGTGTGCACCGGCGTGGACCGGATCAGCCAGCTCCTTCAGTCTGCCTCGTCTGCGCCGACATCGGACATACCGGCCGACGTGTCCGCCTGTGTGATGTCCTTGGGAGGGGGACCAGCGGACTATGTTCCATCGGCGGGTATCCCGTTTGTGCTGTCCGCCCTCTCCTCGTGGTCTTGTGAAGCCAAGGGGTTGGTCGCCATGTGGAACCAGTCACAGATTGATCTCCCGCTCTTTGCTCTGGCGGGCACCCCACGCGCGGGGCTCCTCTCACGACTGGAGGAGAGATTCGACTGGCATGACATAGTGTCGTATATGGTACTGAACTTCAAGTCGGACGAGCGAGTGCGCGTCGTGACCTCGATGCCCCCAATCTTGGTCAAGAAGGTCTTGGGATGGAGGGTCTTGGGCACTGCCTCTGATCTTCTCAAGTCGCTTAGGAGAAGCGTGAGTGGACGGTTCAGGCTGGCCGTTGTCAAGGATGCCTGCATGTCCTTCCCTAACACTAGATTAGATGGCCGAGAAACACAGGATCAACACCACAACCCCTAGGAGAACCTTGACCTTTGTCGCTAGGCTGAGCCCGCTCACGTCGTCCAGCGGGCCCGGGTGATCCTTGAACCCCCAAGTCAGGGCAGCGAATATGGCCATGAGCCAGAACTGAGCTAGAATCAGGCCGACTATCGATAGTATCGTCAGGATCCGATGCCCTTCGGGGCCGAGCGCTCCTCTGGCCACGTGCCCCCCATCAAGTTGACCGGCTGGGAATAGGTTGACAAAGGTCAGGACAAAGGCCAGCCAAACGGGCGTTCCTAGGGCGCCCAAGAAGAGGGCCATGTTCTCCCCTCCCCTGTTCGGAAGGACCATCTCCAACAGCTGCATTATCGGCTGCATTCCCGAAAGGGGGACTCCAGTCTCTTGGCTTATCTCAATCGCCCTCTCCATTGGCATGTATACGCCCGTCATTATGGCCAATGTTGCCAGCACGACCGCCGTGACGAACCCAGTAAGCGGGCCCGATATTCCTATGTCTATCAACTCGTCCCTGTTCTTAGGGATCCCTCTCTGAAGGATGACCGCCCCAAGCGTCGGGTAGATCCCCGGGATGCCAGGTATGAAGTATGGGCCGCTCGTCTCCACTCCGTTCCTGATCGATGACAGCTTGTGTCCCAGCTCATGGAACCCAAACACTAGAAGGAACCCGAGGACGTACGTTGCGAAGCCTACCAGGAACGGTGACTCAGCCCCCGCCGCGGATTCGATCTCCCGTATCAGTGGATATCTAATGAGAAAATCCAAGCTTATCGTCATGGCGGTTAGCAGCAGCGACCCTAGGACTAGATGGATATCCTTCCTCGGAGCGACCTGAAGCTCGGCCCTCACTATTGAGAGCACCGCTTCGTCCCCCCTTCTCCTGAAGACCGGAATGCGTCCTGTTCCCTTGATGGCATCGTAGAGTGACAGGAACTTGTCCTTGGTGTTCTCAGCCCCCACGTAGAAGCTCGCGGAATACGGAGACTCCTCCATGGCAAATACTTGGAAGCCTGCCCTAACTACCGCCTCGTACATCGTAGTTGCAGGCATCCGGCGCCTCAGCGCCGGAGCTTGGATATAAGTCAATAACACCCCAAGAAGGGCGATTTTTCGTCAGATGCCGGAATTCCGCGACATCGCCCTGATGCAAACCCGCGTCTCCGGCCCGCTTCCTAAAGCTCTAATAATTCACTCTTTTGTGCTGCTTCCGCGCGCGCATGATTTCCTCGAGCCAGCTGTTCATGGTAAGGAGGGCGCTGGACAAGGACCTACCCTTTGTCGTGGAAATCAACCGCCATGAACTCCCGGAGAACTACAGCCCCCACTTCTTCAAGGATATGCTTGACAATCATGGCGAGTTCTTCTTCGTCGCGGAGGCTCAAGACAAGATCGTCGGGTACGTCATGTGCCGAAAGGAGGTCGACTTCTCCCCATTCTTGGGATACCCCTCTCTCTCGCCAAGGGGTCACGTGGTCAGCCTAGCCGTACGCTCGACGCATAGAAGGATGGGAATCGGCGTCTCCCTCATGCTCGCGGCGCACGAGGCGATGAGGTCGGCTGGGCTGAAGGAGTCATACTTGGAGGTCAGGATAGACAACAGCCCTGCGGTCGAGCTCTACAAGAGGATTGGGTACGAAGTGAACAAGACCATCAGTTCCTACTATCTTGACGGAACTAGCGCCCATTTGATGGTTCTCAGACTCTGACCTCCCTGCTGCAACTCGCACTGCGACAAGGTCGAACAACGGGGGCAGAAAGATTGGATGGACCGACTAGGTGATTCACGCTCTGCTGCCCCTAGTCGATCCGACTCTGTCAGGTTGGTCGCTCCTATGCCGACTTCGTGAGGGTTATCTCGATCGTGGATACGTTCCGTTCCCTGAAGCCTTCTTCCCTCGGGGGCATGACTTCGGTCCCGATGTCTATCTTCTTGATCTCCACTGCGTCCTTGAGGAACCTTCTCTTCAGGATCTCGACTGTATCCACAGCCTTCGAGATCGCTCTTCCCCTAGCTCTGAGAATGGCGTCGTGACCGCTAGTGAGTTGCATGAAGGCTGCAGTTGCGTACACCAAGGCGCTCTTCTTGCCAATGAAGATTATGTTGGAGGGGATTCTAGGAGCTTCTGGTCTTGGCGCTTCAGATTCTGCCATCTTTTTGCACCTCTAGTTTGCGCTTTGCGTCCGTCGGAATTCGGTTATAAGTCTTTATGGAATCTATGCTGGCTCAGAGGAGCTCTGAGAGCGGCACGTCCACAAAGGAGCCGTCCGGAAAGGTCCGCCTCAGGGAAAGGGGCAGCGCCCCCGCCTCCAGTTCACTCCTCGCGATTTCAAGTGGGTCCCATTCTCCCTCCCCCGCCTCGGCAAGCGGAGGTGCCCCGAGCGTGAGCTGAAGGGCGCGCAATCCTATGACCCGAGCCTTCTCGAACCTAGTAAGCTTTCTCACGGTGGGGCTGTCCTCGCCGGAACTACCTCCCTCTTCATTCAATACTGCTCTTCCTTTCCCTTTGCAGGAGGCTTGAACTTGCCCGCGGCCGTTATCCTGTCTATCCTGAGGAGTGAGACCGCGGTTTCGACGGCTGCCAGCAGGATCGCCTTCTTCATCCCCAATGGCTCCAACAGCCCGGCCCTCTTGGCGTCCGTTAACTCGCTTTTCATGTCGCCCGTGCCCATCGCGGTTTTGCCTGCGGAGTGCGCGGCCCTGAGCTTGACCTCTACCTCCTCTGCCTTCCAACCTGCATTGTGGGCAAGGGTCTTCGGTATTGTCTCCACTGCATCCGCGTATGACTCCACGATCAGTGACAGTTTGCCGGATTCGCCCTTTGCTGCGTCCCTGACCTCCCTGCTCACTTCCATCTCGGCCGCCCCAGCTCCCGGCAGGACCTTTGGCTCTTGCATGAGGATCCTCAGCATGTTCAGGGCTTTCTTCACAGTGCGCTCTGTCTCACCCACTATCTTGTCGTTAGCGCCCCTGAATATGATGTTCACCACGCGCGTCTTCTTCCCTCCTCTCACGAACGACCACTTCTCATCTCCCAGCTTCTTCTCTTCGACCGATTCTGCCCTCCCTAGGGTAGATGGCGACAGTTCCTCCAAGTTTGATATCGTCTTCGCACCAGTAGCGAGCGCTATCTTCTCCACGTCGGACTTCTTCACCCGTCTGATCGCCGGGATTCCGTCCTTGGCCAGCAGATACTGCACGAAATCGTCTATCCCTTTCTGACAGAGCACGACGTTCGCCCCCGACCTTCTTATGGAGTTCACCATGTCCCTCAACGAGTTCTGCTCCTCTTGGATGAAACCCTTCAGGGCAGATGGGTCTTTGAACCTCAGCTTCTCGTCGAACTCCGTCTTCTTCACTTCAAGGCTGAGGTCCAACAGTGCGATCTTCGCGCCCTTGACGATCTTCGGCATCGCCGGGTGAACGAACTCCTTGTCGAGGGCCACCCCTTCGATGAATATCGTCTCGGATACGACCTCCCCGCTTTTCTTGTCAAGCTTTATCCTGTCGAGATCCAATTTGCCGTGCTCGGTGACCCTCATGGCTGCCTCCACAGCGAGTTCCGCCAGCAAGTCCTTCTCGCCTTCCGACCCAGTCCCACTCATTGCCGTCTTGGCGACCCGAAGTAGCACTCTCCTATCCTTCGCGTCCACCTCATTCGCTACGCCGTCTAGGGCGCGCATGGCTATCCTTGAGGCCCTAAGGTAGCCTTCGGTCACCAAGGTCGGATGGATGCCCTTGTCTATCATGGACATCGCCCTACGTATCAGTTCTGCCGATACTATCACCGATGTGGCAACACCGTCTCCCACCTCCTTATTCAGGGTCTTGCCCATCTCAACTACGATCTTCGCCACTGGGTGTTCCACGTCGACCTCGTCCAGTACGGTCGCGCCGCTGCCCGTTATTGTCACGTCGCCGAAGGTGTCCATTATCAACTTCAACCTGCCATACGGGCCAAGTAGAGGCTTCAGGGCCTCAGCCAACACCTTGGAGCCGATCAAGACGTGGTTCCTGACCTCGTCCTCAGCCCTCTCCGAAGTCCCCTCCCTCAGAATCAGGACGGGAACCGTTCCTCTTGAGCTCATGCCGCTCTTGGCGTCCTTTAGCGTGAGATATTAATTTTGGGGTTACGTGGCTCAATCGCCCCGTCTGTCAGCTATTTCCCTGATAAGTAGTCCGCCTGAGCGATCCTGTCCATGGTCTCCACGAACTCCCGCTCCAGCTCGTACTTTCTCCGGTCGAACTCCTCCGCTGAGATCTCCTCCCTCCCCCGCCTCGCGGCCAACTGCTCGTACTCCTTCTCAATCCTCTCCTTCTCCTTTGCCAGCCTCCTCCTCTCGTCCCCTATCCCAGGCGGGGTCAGCATTTTCCCCTCACGATGAACCCTCAACAATTAAATGTGTCGGGGCAATGATCTATCCGTGGCCTCCCCAAACCAAGCCCCGATTCTGCTGGTCTTCCAGTCCGGCCTCACCATGAAGGCCAACCTCATGAGACACCTCGCGCCAAGGGCCTTCTCGAAGGTGGTGAGCAGCCTTCCATTGCGGGGGGCTATGTCACGACGCGGAGAAGTTGCGGTCATCTTGGTGAACTTGGTTGCGCCCGCCGACAAAACGAAGAGTAGCTTTGATGCGGGAGAGATCGCATACGACCCTCGCCTGAGAGCCATATGCGTGACGCTCAGCAGGACGCAAGGGGTATCGATGGCAGCTCTGGGAGAGATCGAGGACAAGGGAACTCTTTCCGTGGTCAGGGACCGAGACTGGGTCGAGCTCAGACTGGCTTGATCGAGTCCCGAGTTGATCCGTTCTGTCACCCATGTCGAAGTGGAACCATTGCTATAGCTTGCAGCTCTCGCGAAAGAGTTTTATTGCCCAGCCCAAGATCCCCACCGAAGACCGATTGGAAAGGGATCCGTTCTCGCAGATCCGCATCACGGTCGGGGACATAGCAAGCTCACCTGTGTACCAATTGAGCAAGGACAGCATGGTTGAGGAGGCCGCACGACAGATGGAGTTTCACGGCGTCGGGTCCATAGTCATAGTCAATTCCTCGGCCAAGCCCATTGGAATAGTCACGGAGAGAGACATAGTCACGAGAGGTATAGCGCGAGGGAAGGATCCGAAGACAACTCCCGTCATGGACGTAATGTCCTCACCCTTGGTCAAGATAGACCACAACAAGAGCGTGATGAAGGCACTCGATGCTATGCGCCTGCACAAGTTCAGGAGGCTAGGTGTAGTCAAAGATGACAGACTAGTCGGGGTTGTGACGGAGAGGGACATCATGATGACGATTCCCGCGCTATTGGAGAACTACTACGGGATGCTCGCGTCGGCTGGGACTGTTGTGAACAAAGTGGAACGCTACGAAGGCTACTGCGAGGAATGTGGCCAGTGGGGAGAAGGGCTCTCCTATTCCGAGGGTAGGTTCCTATGCGATATATGCTCAGCGCGCCTTGGGATTGCGGCAGAGGGTCCTTGACAGGCCAAGGTGAATCAATTCAGGCCCGTCGTTGAACTGATGAAAGCATGGCCCCTGTCTTCGTGGCAGATGAGATGCTTGGGGACATTGCGAAGTGGCTGAGGATCATGGGATATGATGTCAAGTACAGGCGAGGAAGGTCGGACCATTCCCTCATCGAGATCGCCAGAGGGGGGGCGATCCTCCTAACGTCAGACAAGGACCTCCACAGTCGGGCCACGAGAAAGGGTTTGGTCTCGGTCTTGGTTACTGGTGAGACCATAGTGGATAAGTTGGTTACGATACTGGGGCGCTTCGGCTTGCGCCCTGACCTGGATAACACCCGCTGCACCGTCTGTGGCGGAACTCTCAGATTGACCGAGAACGACAAGGCCGGGCGCACGACTTGGTCGTGCGAATCGTGCGGAAAGGTCTACTGGAAGGGATCGCATTGGAGGAACATAGCCAAGACGATTGAGTCCGTGGAGCGGGGTCTTGCTCGGCCTGGAAAACAGATTAATATGACTCGCCGTTGAGTCGCGGGTATGATCCCAGGCATGGATCCGACTCTTTTCGAGATAGTGTACTTCCTCTCGATATGGTTGGTCAGCAGCTTCGTGCTGCTGGCCTCAGGGAAGTTGCTCGGTTCCAAGGCCGGGTTCGTCGAAGCCATGCTTGCATCACTGGTGGGCTCCGCAATCTTCTACTTCTTCAGGGGCTACTTCCTCTTCAGGCTCGCGGCTTTCATACTCTGGCTTCTCGCCCTCAGGTTCTTCTTCGATGTGGGGTGGTTCAGAGCATTCTTGATTTCGCTCATTGCGTACGTGCTCGCCTCGGTAGTCTCTCTCCTCTTGGGGATACCTCTTCTTGTATGACCCAAACGGCATCAGGTCGTCCGGTCCGAGGGGAAATCAGAGCGACTCAAGCACTCTCTCCGTCCAAGTTGTCCGACTATGTCGTCAACCCCTATCTGGGATGTTCGCACGGATGCAAGTACTGCTACGTGCAACGCTACTTCAGGTCGAGAGTGACCCCGCCCGCACCATGGGGGGACGAAACGTACGCGCGGATCAACATAGGGGATCTAGCGCGTCGGGAGACAAGGACGAAAAGTCCCGGCAGGGTTCTTCTGAGCTCAATGTGCGATGCCTACCAACCCATGGAATCCCGCTATCGCCTCACCCGAAGCGTGCTGGAGTGCTTGATCGAAGGTCGCTTTCCGATCAGCGTGCTCACGAAGTCGAGCTTGGTGTTAAGGGATATCGACATATTAGCGGAGGGTGAGGCGACTGAGGTCACGTTCAGCGTGTCTTCCCTTGATCCCAAGATACACAGGGCGTTCGAGCCTAGGGCCACGCCTCCCAACGGCAGGCTTGAGGCACTTCGAGCGGTCCTGGACTCAGGCGTAAAGGGGGGATTGTTCGTGGCCCCCCACATTCCCTCTGCAGACTCGTTTGACTCACAATACATGCTTCTATTCGAGAGAGTCGTTGAGTTCGGGCTCAAGGAACTCACCTTCGATTCGCTGAACTACAGTTCTGTCATGAAGCGAGCGATCATGAGAACGTATGAGTCAGAATACCCTCAGGGCAAGGGCAGCTTCGTGAGGCTGTTGGAGGATCCAGGGGCCTATGATCGGATGTGGAGGGGCGAGGTGCAGCGACTTGCTGCCAGGTTCGACTTGAAGGTCACGTTCGTCTGAATTGAGGCGTCAGTCCGCCCATCTTTCGTCATGAGTTCGGAACGTTGAGGTGGACCTCATTCGCCACTTCCTCTATGGCCTCCCCCCTTAAAAGAGTAGCGGGCAAGGGGACCTTATATCGAACGGACTATCAAGACTTCGATGAGCGCAAGGAATACCCTCCGCGAGGCGTTCGTGTCCAACACCTCGCCGACCATTCGCGCTGCGTTGGTCTTCCTAGCGATCTGTTGCGCGAGCGCAACTCTCTCTAGCGGAGGCAAGGTTAGAGTAATCGCGCTTCCCACCAGCTTCTCAGTTCAGGTGCCCGTCCAGATCACAGAGCCCCTTCAAAGCATTCCCCTGAGGATAGCGCTGCGACCCGTCGATGTTTCACGGCCAGCCACCTACCGATGGAGCACAACCGCCAACAAGGGCTACACGAACCCCGACGAGGACCGTGGGGTCTACCCGGTAAGTGAGGTCTCCTTCACTTACTTCCCAGGAAGTGTTCCCATCAACTACGCGGATGTCAGCATCGTCCTAAGTATCACCTATGCTTCCCTGAGCGGGGGTTCGGAGAGCCAGCAGTACACGATAACGTTCTCCGCTGAGTACATGGTCGCCGTCCTATCCGACAGAGGGACCGCCTCGGGGAGCGGCTTCTACGCGGCGGGCACATATGTCAGACCCATCGTCACCCCGACGGAGATATCTGAGTCCGGGCTCATCAAACACCAATTGTCCGGATGGTCGGTCAACGTGTCAGGATCCCCGCCTTTCTCAATCGGGCCTGCGCAGGCAGTGCGGGTAAGCCAAGTGACGTCAATGAAGGCAACTTGGCAAACGAGTTACATGATACGGTTCTCCGGCCCTGAGAACTCCACTGAGTCCTGGCAACCTCAGGGAACGAGGGTCACGTTCATATCCCCCGAGTACGTGAGCGACGGTCCGGGCAGGCGCAAGGCGCTGGACGGCTTCAACGTCAGCGGCGTCCCTGTCTCGGGGAATTCGCATTCGGTGATCGTCTCCTCGCCGCTCTCTGTGACCGCCTTGTACCACGAGGAGTATTACGTCAGTGTGGTCTCCTACCTGGGGACTGCCCTCGGATCGGGCTGGTATCGCGCTGGGGACAGCGTGAGCCCCACCGTGTCTCCAACGATAATCAACGACGCGCCAGCCTCTCGGTGGGTTTTTGCGGGCTGGAACTCAACGTTGCCCGTGAAGGTCACGCAGCCGATAACTCTCATGTCGTCTTGGACAAGAGAGCACAGGGTGATAATCGAAACCTTTCAGGGAGGGGTAGAGCTCGACGGCTGGTATGCATCTGGGGCCAAGGTCACTGTGGAAGGTTCTCCGGCATATGATTTCGGCAACGGGACGAAGTCCTGCTTCAAAGGCTGGAGTGATGGCAATGAGGATTTCGGAAGGGAACTGACGGTCAGCGCGCCGCTATCATTCTGCGAGGTACGAACCCTATACTACAAGGTAGAGACCTACCCGGCCTTTCCGACCGTCGCCATCGTCGGCGACCACTGCCAAGACGGATGGGCCGAGGCTGGTTCAACGATAAGTGTCACGGTGGCCCGAGAGGTCTACGAAGCCCAAGGGGTAAAGCTCGTCTTTGCGAGCTTCTCAGAGCCCGTGGAGACGTCGGACACAGAACTGTCACTTGAGGTGCGAGGGCCGATCAGGGTGGAGGTCAAATGGGCGCGCTTTTTCTTGGTCACAGCAGATGGGGTGCACGCCACCGTGGAGGGAGAAGGTTGGTATCAGGAGGGGTCCGAAGTGAACCTCAAACTGTCCGAGGAAACCGTCCTCGAATCCAACGTGTCCCGCTGGAGGTTCATCGACTGGAACGGCAGCCTGCCAACCTCTGCCAATCGTGCTATTCACGTCGAGGCGTCTTGGCAGAAGGAACACCTAGTCCAAGTTGTCTCCCAGTTCGGAACGACATCCGGTGCGGGCTGGTACGAAGAGGGGGCCGCAGTAAAGGTTTCGGTTGAGCCGCGCCGAATAACCCTTCCGAACGGAAGTCAGGTCTCATTCAAGTGCTGGCTGGTAAACGGGTTACAGATTCAAGGCGACACGTTTCTGCTGGCCGGTCCAGAGTGCTGCTTGGCGATATGGGAACTCAATCAGACAGCGACGAACAACGGTGAAACCCCCCGAGGGAACCGACCCCATCAAGAAGGGATTGACCCCCGTCAAGCAACGAATGGAGGAGAGTGCGGGAACGACACTTCGAGCCTAGAGTTCGTCGAACTCACAGCTGTGACGGACTACTCAGCGTGCACGGGCTCCGGAGTATATCCTGAGGGAAGCGTCGCAACAGTTGCGATCGAGGAACAGACCATCACGGTCTCCTCAGCTGAAAGACTGAGTTTCGTCCAGTGGGTGGATGATGAGGGGCGCCCAGTCTCTGACCGGCCGGGCTTCGACCTAACATTGACTAGGAACATGACCATTCGGGCGGTGTGGAGGAGGGAATTCTGCGTAAGGGGACGATGGTTTGAGGAGAGCGAACTGGTTGTCTTGACCCCTAGTCCTGAGATACTGTCAGCAGACGGTAAAGTCGTTGAGAGGTTCACGTGCTGGCGCCTGTTGAACGGATCGGAGGTGAGGGCGGAGACGTTGGTGCTGGCCGCCAAGGACGCTGTCTCCTGTCGTGAGGTCAGGACTTGGTACTGCCTGGCGAAGTTCAGGGTATACGGAACTGAAGCGGTCCAGCTTAGGGTGATCTTCGATGGTGGACAGTCGGTTGAAACCGTGGTGGGAGAGTCCTCAATCTGGTGCCCTCTGGGTTCACTTCTTCAAATCGACATCCCGGGAGAATGGAGTTGCTCAGACCTTCGGGCGACGCATACACGACTGGAGGATCGCCTCTGTGTAGCCGTGGATTCGCCCCTCGAAGTGCTCGTGACCTTTCCCACGGTATGGTTTGTCGACGAGGTTCCGATTGATCCTCTCGGACTCACGAGCCTGCAATGGGACTCTTCGTCGGTTTCGCTCGCGCTCGTGCTGTCCGTTCTCTTTTTCACGTCGCTACTCGTAGCTAAAAGCGTCAGAGATCGCGCGCAAGCGGCTGTCTCGTCAAAGGCAACTGAACCCAGATGGATGTCCCTTGAGCAATACATCAAGTACGTGCTGAAGAGGCCTCGCAAACTGGACGACAGACTGAGGGGAAGCATCTGGCCGTGGAGCAAGTCCAAGGCGCCAGACGCTCAATGAGTCGTACGCGCCACTAGCGCTCGCGAATGTCCGAACGCCACACATGTTTTACATAAGAAAAGATGGCCGGTCAGACGTTACTGTTTCCGTTCGTTTACGCTCATGTGCTTTCTGGCAACTCTTATATAGACTGTCGCCCAGAAAACGAGTTAAGCCTGTTGGGGAAGTTGTACTCGACCTCGCCAATCACTTACCTAGGCGCTTCGATTCTGGCACTCACATTTCTGGTCTCTTGGTCGACGGCAGCTACCCAGTACGCATTGGTCACGAGGGTAACGGTTGATTTCGAAGCGGGCCCTCCCTTCTCTCCGTTCTCGACTGTGGGGACGGTCACTCGGGGCAGCCCGGCGCACGCTGGGTCCTATTCTGCGATATGCGACGTACCCTCAGCCTCGGATCCCGCGGCGTATGTAATGGCCACCTTTGCGAGCTATGTGCCGACAATGGGCGTCAAGTTCTGGGTCAGGGCGGTAACGCACGGAGGTGATGACAACTTGTCCCTTGCACAGATAGAGTTTACGAACCCGTCGAGCGTGACCCTTTCGCTCTTTCGAAACAGGTTCGGCTATTTCCATGCATACATCGGGAGCAATAACATGACCGATACCGCAGTTCAGATGGACACGACGAAATTCTATGAGGTGAACGTCTACTACACGGCCAACGATGACACGGCCAGGATCTATGTTGCTCCCGCGGGCGGAACGGCGGTCCTGCTGGGCACTAAGGCGTTAGCTACCGCCTTCCGGGGCGGCATGTCCGTGAAGTTGGGCATTGTCACCGTTGAGTCCTACGGGCAGCTGGCAATAGATGATTTCAGCCTCTACGCCTCTCCCATGCTCAACGTGTCAAAGCCGATCGTGAACCCCGGGGAACAGATAACGGTACGCGGCCTCCAATTCAAGGGCAACAGCCAGGTGAACATTACGATCCGCTCAACAACGGGCGAGCTGATATACTCCAACCCCACCATCGCTACTGGCGTTGATGGCTCTCTCTCGCAGACCGTGACCCTGCCCAGCTCGATGGCTGTTGGCCTGTACTACGTAGTGGCGAAGCAGCCCGCGCACTACAGCGGAGAACTCATATTCCACTTGGGTATATGGGGGGTCCTTCCACCCGGG
>Ga0172364_10000248_pt1 | contig 36497 bp, 30 predicted proteins | sample LakKivSesite10cm_FD_114545 | JGI IMG/M metagenome (GOLD analysis project Ga0172364, IMG submission 114545) | Sediment microbial communities from Lake Kivu, Rwanda - Sediment site 10cm | ecosystem: Environmental > Aquatic > Freshwater > Lake > Sediment | place: Rwanda: Western Province, Lake...
ATATTCTTCAGGATATTATCTATATTGGATCTACAGAAAGCCTTTCCCAGGCAATGCAGATGATCTATGAAAAAAGAGATCCGGATTTTAATATCGCTGCTTTCTTTCGTTTTCAGACAACAAACGATCCTAAAAATGGGTATCAAAAATTATTAGATGAATACAAAACAAAATACAATAGACTTCCTGTAATCAACCAGAAGAAATTAATGACAGGTGGTTAAAGAAAATTATTTTACACCCGGCAATATTCGGTCAGTTGCCATGAAAATGATGGCCGACCTACGCAAATCTAACAAGAAACAAGTAATGAGATTTGTTCCAGAAGTTTCTGCGTTGCTTGTCATTGATATGCAAGGTTATTTCCTTGACCCTAATTCTCATGCTTTTCTGCCGTCTGCCAAAGCAATCATTCCCAATGTAAAAAATCTAATCAATGTTTTCTGTGGGAAACGACCTATAATCTTCACTCAGCACATTAACACACAGCAGAACGCAAAAATGTTAAGAAAATGGTGGGATGATATTATCACTACTGACAATGATTATTACAAATTAAGCAGCGAACTTTATTTTTCTGGCGCACCAGTGGTTGTGAAAACCCAATACGACGCATTTTACAGAACAAAGCTAAATGAACTTTTACATAAACATCAAGTTAAACAGATAATAATAACCGGAGTAATGGCAAACCTTTGCTGCGAGACTACTGCCCGCAGTGCATTTATTCACGGCTTTGAAGTTTTTTTTGTTATTGACGGCACCGCAACCGTGAGTAGAGCAATGCATAAGGCGACACTGTTAAATCTGTCCTATGGCTTTGCTATTCCTGTGCTTACGCAAGATATAATAAAGAAATTGAGGAAAGAATGCCAGAATGTATGAAGAAACCCAGGGTCGCAATAATTGGTGCCGGACCTGCTGGGATTGCATGCGCAATTCAGTTAAGGCGCTACAACATAGAACCAGTCATTTTTGAAAAGAACAGTATAGGTGGATTGGTGAGAAACGCAAATTTTATTGAAAACTATCCTGGCTTTTCTGCCGGCATTTCTGGGCATGAATTCGTAAATGCACTCAGGTATCATGCAAGAAAATATCACATAGAATTTGTTAAAGAAGAAGTTATGTCACTCACTCATTCAAAAAATAAATTCCAGATTAAATCTAACAAGAACAATTACAAATTCCCAATTGTTGTAATTGCTTCAGGAACTGAACCAAAGAAAATTCCCCTGAAATTGCCAGAAAAGGCAAAAGCCAGAATTTTTTATGGAATGATTGGCTTGAAACACTTATCTGGCAGAAAGATTTGTATTATTGGCAGTGGAGATGTTGCCTTTGATTACGGATTGAGCCTTTCAAGAAAGAATAAAGTAACTATTCTTATGCGAAGTGGCAAACCCCGGTGCTTGCCCATATTGTATAAACGGGCACAAAAAAATAAGAATATCACATTATTTTTTGATATTCTTGTCAAAAAAATAAAAATAAACCAAAATCTCTTAAGATTAGAATGCACCAGAGATAGAAACTTTCTCTGTGATTTTCTACTCATTGCAATCGGTAGAAATCCAAGCCTAGGTTTTGTGTCCAAAAGATTAAAACACAAATTTGGGGATCTTGTAAAACAGAACAGATTGTATATAATTGGCGATGCTAATGATAGAATTTATCGGCAGACTGCAATCGCGGTCGGTGATGGAGTAAAAGCAGCTATGAAAATTGCACTAAGGTATTGTAACTAAGACAAAAGGAGTAGCGAAAACTAAATGAAAATAATCGGCACAGCTGGAAGAGAAGATATTGCGAAAGTATATATTGCACTGCTAAATAACGGAAAAACAATAGAATTTGTTGAGGCGCTGCAACCTCCTATCCCCCGAGAAAAGAAATGGGTTTTAATAATCTCAACTCTTGATGGCTGCCCTGTAAAATGCCGCATTTGTGATGCCGGGCTATATTACAATGGCAAGTTGAGTAAAGAAGATATGTTAATGCAGATTGATTATCTTATTACCCAGCGTTTTCCTAACCGCAGGGTTCCTGTAGAAAAATTCAAAATCCAATTTGCCCGGGTTGGTGAACCTGCATTCAATCTCGAGGTTCTTGATGTCCTTAATGAACTTCCTGAAAAATATGATGCGCCTGGTCTCATGGTGTGCATCTCCACGATTGCACCAGAAGGTTGCGACAAATTTTTCAGAGAACTGTTGACTGTCAAAAGAAAGTTCTACAGAGGTAGGTTTCAACTTCAGTTTTCGATTCATACAACTGATGACGCCCTAAGGGCTTGGCTTATGCCAATAAAGAAATGGAATTTCAGCCAAATTGCCCAATATGGTGAAGAATTTTATCAAGATGGAGATAGAAAGATTGCCTTAAATTTTGCCTTTGCACAAAATATGCCGTTGGAGCCAGATATTCTATTAAAATATTTTGACCTAAACAAATTTGTTATAAAATTAACTCCTGTTAATCCAACTATCTCAGCAATTTCAAATAAAATAATTTCGCACATTACACCAAATAAAGAAAAATACGAAATAATTGATAGGCTTCAATCTGTAGGTTATCAAGTTATATTAAGCATTGGTGAACTTGAAGAAAATAGGATTGGTTCAAATTGCGGACAGTATATTACCCACTATCTAAAAACAAAGCAGGTAATCAAACAAGGCTATACCTATCCTGTTTTGCCTTCTTGACCTTTCATATTAGTTCAATATAATAACAAATGCCGAACGATGAAGTAAATCATATTTTAGAAAAAATAAAAAAATTGACTTATGGGTATAAGGGCGAAGAGAAACCCGTAAATAGACTCGATTGGTTACAATCTTTGCTTTCAGCATATCAAAAATACCTTCCTGCACGGGTCATAGAAAAAATAAAGATTGATCCTACTGCAGAAAGAATTGAAGGAGAAAGAAGATATATCACAGTTCTCTTTGCTGACCTATCAGGTTTTACTGCACTTTCCGAAACAATGGATGCTGAGGATATCGCAAAAATCATCAACGATTTCTTTACACGGATGGTAAAAATTGTCCATAAATACGGTGGCAGCGTTGATAAATTTCTTGGTGATGCACTGATGGTTCTATTTGGTGCGCCTGTAGCTCATTATGATGATCCGGAAAGGGCAGTGCGCGCAGCGCTTGAGATGCAAGAAGAAATGGCAAGATTCAATACCGAGAAAAAAATTGCGTCTCCTCTATCAATGAGTATCGGTATAAATAGTGGACCTGCTGTCGCTTTAAATGTTGGTTCTGAAGAAAGAATGGAATATACGGTCATTGGTGACACAGTGAACCTTGCCGCAAGATTGGAGAGCGTTTCAGGTCCTAAAGAAATTATTATTAGCCATTTTACCTATGAGAGAATTGCTGATATTGTTGATGCTGAAAAAAGACCTTCAGTAAAAGTTAAAGGCAAGAAAAAACCCATAGTTAATTACCTTGTAAGAGAAATCCAGGAACATTATCGTTTGCCGGAAATTACCAAAATAAAATTTGTTGGTCGGGAATCTGAATTAAAGATAATAAAAAATTCTTTAAATCAAGTAAAAAGTGATATTTTAAAAATAATTGGCATTAGTGGTGAACCTGGTTCAGGAAAAACAAGATTAGGCATTGAGACTGAAGTTCTTGCGCGAGAAAACAACTTTGTAGCATTCGCGATCAAGTGTGTACCATATGAGATGAATATTCCTTATAATTCTTTTATTGAATTTTTCAATAATTATTTTCAGTTTAAAAAAGATGTAACTGAAGAAGAAAAAAGGCTCTTAATAAGTGTAAAATTAAAAAACCTTGATTTATCCCTTGACAATACTCTCCCCTATGTCGGCATCCTTTATGGTATGGATTTTGCTGAAATACAATCGCTACCACCTGATGAATTGAAACGGAGAATATTTACTACAATAAAGGAAATACTGCAGAAAGAAGCAAAGAAGATACTACTGTTTATAAGAATTGAAGACCTTCAATGGGCCGATCCGACAAGTATCGAAGTATTGGATTATTTGCTTAAAGAATTAAAGAATTTTCCCATTATGTTTTTGTTTGAGTATCGTTCTGATTATGCATTTCCCTGGTTAGGGTTTGAAAATTGTGAGAACATCTTTTTAAAAAATCTTACAGAGGAAGAAGCCAGGGATTTAATAAAATCTATTCTTGGTGAGGAGCATTTTGCACAAGAAATAGAGAACTTGGTTTTTGAAAAATCATTGGGAAATCCATTGTTTACCACGGAAATTGTAAAACTGTTGATTAAAAAGAATGGAATAAGAAAAACAGTAGAAGGTTTTGTGCCTACTGAACGATTTACAAAATTGGAAATTGCAGAATCTGTATCCGCTGTAATTTTAGACCAGGTTGACCGGATGAGTGAATTTGATAAAAGAATTCTTCAGTATGCCTCAGTTGTAGGTAAAACTTTTGAACCCATTCTTTTAAGTACAATTCTAAAAGTTCCTCTACAATTTTTATCTGAGGAGCTTGAACGATTGGAGCACTTTGAGGGTATGTTGGTTTCTGATTCAGCTACTAATACCTATGAATTTATTTCGTCCACAACATATGAAGTAGTCTATGGTTCGCTATTGAAATCCAAGAGAAAACAACTGCACACAGCAATTGGCGAGGAATTGGAGAGGATACGTGCAGAAAAAGCCTTTGAAAATTTAGAAAAACTTGCTTATCATTTCGCCCGCTCAAATGATGAACCCAAAGGTGTGTATTATTTAAAGTCAGCAGCGGATAAATCTTATCGTCTATATGCATTAAAAGAGACTTTAAACTTTTTTGACCGGGCATTAGAATTATTACATAAAAAAGAACTTTCGCAAGAAGAGATACAGGATAAAATAGAAGTATTGAGAAGACAGGGTTTGGTATTACGTCTTGTTGGTAAACTTCCAGAAGCGATAAGGAATCAAAAACAATCATTAACGCTTGCCCGCAGGGTAACTTCATTAAAAGACGAAGCAGGAGCAAATCTCAATATTGGTAAAATCTATCAGGAAATGGGCATATTAAAAAAAGCGTTAAATTACTGGAAAAGGGCAAGGAAAATTGCCAAAAAAATCGGCGATAAGAATATCGAAACCCTGGCAATAAATAATCTTGGAACTTATTATTTGCAAATTGGTAATATGAATAAAGCATTTAATTGTTTCCAGAATGTATCAAACTTGAGTGAAAAAATAAATGATAAAAGAGGAACGGCATTCGCAAATCTGAACCTTGGAGCAGTAATGGAAAAAAAAGGCGAATTTGCAAAGGCGTTTGAGTATTACAATAAGGCGCATATTAATTTTGAAGAAACTGACGATAAGGAAAATACTTTACGTAGCCTCCATCAGATGGCAATAGCACAGATGTGGCTTGGGAAGTTTGAAGAATGTTTGAAAAATTTTAATACCGTTGCTGAACTCTCTATAAAATTTGGCGATCGAATGATGGAGTCTATAGCCCTGGGCAGTATTGGTGAGGTATATGGTAGAATGTGGCAACTGGATAAGGCTTATGAGAAATTTTCACAGTCATTAGCCATCGCACAGATACTTAGTGAACCCCAGCAGATTACGGTGTCAAATATTAATATTGGTGATGTTCATCTCTATCAGGGTGGTTTAAATCAAGCATTAGAATATCATAATAAAGCCATTGAAATGGCAACACAAATTCAAGACCCTTTTAATGAAGCATTGGCGTGGCGGTCTTTGGGCTGGGATTACTATTATTCTGCGGATTATAAAAAAGCAAAGGAAAAATTTGAAAATAGTGAGAGCATATTTAAAAATATTGGAGACAGAAGAAACGGCGTAATCTCTAAACTTGCCTCTATAGTAGTAGAAATTAAATTCGCCAATATTGAAGAGACAGAGCAGTTGTTAAAAAATATTGAAGCAAAAGCAAGAGAAATAAATGATTTTGAGATTCTCGCACTGGTGCTTGATTTAGAAGCAGATGGTTTTATAATCAGAAAAGAATATGAATGTGTGCAAAAGATTATAGAACAATCACTGGATTTATATAAACAAATCGGTAACAAAAGATTCTTTGCCTGGTCATTGGTAAAATTGGGAGAAGTATATATGAAGATTGGCTCATTAGCTGAAGCAGAGAAGTATCTTGAAAAGAGTTTGACTTTTGCAAAAGAACTTGGAGATAAAATTCTTGAGACGCATAATTATCTCATAAATACCGAAATTCTTATAAAGAAAACTGATTATACAAATGGACTGAAGATACTGAGGAAGGCGGGTGAACTAACAAATAGTTGCGGGACCAAAGAATTATATGCAAAAGTATTACTGCTTACCGGGGAAATATATAAGAAAATTGGAAAAAATAAAGAGGCGGAAGAATATCTGACAAAACACGGAGAGGTTGTTGAGGAGATAACAAAAGCGTTTAACGAGCAGGAGAAAGAGAGTTATTGTAAGAGATTCTTCGTCCTGTAGGGGCGAAGAATCTCAGTTATTTCAGATAAATTATCTTTACCACCTCGGCCTTTTCCGGCGTTTCGAATTTGCAGAAGTAAACACCATGCGGAAGGGTATTACCGTTGTCATCCATACCATCCCAAACTACTTGGTTAAATGGCTGAATTCCGCCGCAAGGATTGGCGGATAAGTGGTTAAATTGTTTTACCAATCTGCCTGTAGCATCGTAGATTTTTAATGCAAAACTGAAGCCTTGCCCTACATCAGAAGTAGTGTATCGTGCATCGGGAATTGGGAATCTTATTTCCACTTTTTTCCTGAATGGATTGGGGCATACCGTTAATTGCGAATTTTGGATTTGAAAATTTGAATTTGTTGATTCTTTAACTTCAACGGTCTGCCTGTTTGCAGGAACTTTACCAGACGTCAAACCATCTGAACCCCAGGAATAATACTGGACAATATTTTTATAAGTGCCGAGCGGATTATAAATGGGGAAGGCATTTATGATATTGTTCGTAGTCTCTTCGGTCATAAGAACAACCAGTTTAAATGGGGTACCCGCAGTATAAGCCATTGTATCATAACGAATATAGAGTTCCGTATAGAGATAATTATTTACTACATTATCTTCGACTACAAAAGTACCACCGGAGTCAACATTCACCCAGGAGCCTCGGCCATCTTTTGATGAAACCCATTTTCTATAACGTCTAATCATTGAATCTTCAACAATCAGGCAATAGTCAGGTCTAAAACTATCAACAGCTGTTTTGAAAAAGCCTGACCTACCAGTTGCGCCATTGTGAGGAACTGTACTATCTGCCCCACCCGATTTGGTATCAAGATAGATAAAAAGGTCGCCTTCAATATTGAAATCGCACCGTGCAAACCCCAATTCAAACCAGGATGGTGAATACGGATAATCCCAGGTAACAAATAGCGAATCATAATTTGTTCCAGTATCGTTCTTTCTTCGGCTATCAATAAATTCATATTTATTTGAAAAATCCTTAACATAGTTGGTACCGTAGGTAATGGTATGGGGTGTTACCGAGTCTCCGGCAACCACTGCCCTTGGTTCAGCACCCAATGCATCCCATAAGGTATCGTCATCGGCTACTTTCAACGCAAAGATAAGGGTATCCATCGGTGGTAAACCATATAGATATTGGGTAATCAGGGTTCCCACAGGCTGTGATGCAGTATTCCAGGTCTGATAATATGTCTCTGAAGAATCATTGAACGCGGATTCGGAGGTCATTTTCTTACGTGCAAATTTTAATTTGTAAGGACCCTCAGCAGATTCGGAAGGTTTATCATCTGAGACGACCCTCCAGGTAATCGTTACCCTTCCTTCAGATGCACCGCTCGTTGCTGTTAGTGTGGTAATCGGTTCAGGCTGGCAATTTAATCCTAAATATCCAAGTAATCGGCGAAAAAATTCAGCATAGGTTTTGGGATGGGTTGTGCTCTTGATACCGCTTAATGGAAAGGTTGAGTAAACCTTAAAACTATCCTGGACTTGTTTGCCTCCTTCTTGCCAGTAGGTTCCTGAGCCCACTGCCCTACCTGTTGCCCATCTATCACTCGCACCGCTGCCCTTCAAAATCAATTCATATCCAGGTCTCGCATTTATAGAATCAGAATAATTGTCCACCCAGGTTTTATAATTGTATTTTAGGCTTTCATCTATAAATGAGGTCCCCGAGACACCGTATAGTGTATCAATATTGCCAATTACATAATAAGCGCCGGGACCCAAATAATTTGTCCCATATTTATTGAATAATGCTGTTCCATTATACATCTCACCAAAATCATTACCTTCTACCATTGTTGGTTGCCTGCTATTTATATAATCAATAATTGTTGCCTGGTCATCCAAACTTATAACGCCAGCTGAAGCGTCATCTGTTCTATAACCAAGATCAAGAAATACCGCATCGTATATAGTTAATGAACGTGCTTTTTGACGAGGAGGTAAGGTATCTTCGTTAAAGATACGATATTGCCCATTTATATTCAATTCCATAATTTGATCAACAATTGCTGAGTCCAGATCAATATAAACTGAATCAGGTTCATCAATCGGGTCTTCATTCCAATCACTGGTTAAAGGATTATCATAATTCTCATCATCAAAATACCAGCCTTTGCGGCCACCCACTGTATCATATGGGACTACACGAATAGTATCAGTTAATGCAATCATATTATCTGCAGTGCGCATGAATGCCTGGCCGAAAATATCATAAAAATATCCAGGAATTAAGACAAGCTCCTGACTGATCCAGGCAACATAGCAACTATCCATATTCCGGCATTCAACATCTGGAAATCCTTGATTTAGGGTATCTTGATTTATGATGAATTCTGGTCTGAAACCGGTATTAATCCAGGCACGGCCCATAATATCAAAGCCGGTTCTGACGCCTCGGTCTTCATCCCAGACAACAAAATAATCATTGTTTGGAAAAACAGTCACTCTCGGATATCTTGAGTTATTTGTAGACGTTGTGATCGCAACTATAGAACCCAGGTTGATTGTACTTGTTCCTGGTCTCATCTGAAAAGTCCGGCAATAAATGTCAACGTCTGAACTATTATACCAATACTGCCAAACAATGACACCAAAACCATATTGATTTACTGCCACACCTGGGCAATCTTCATTAGAAGCACCAGGGTTACTTACAATCATTCTGTCTGTTATAAGATTTCCACCTCTGTCGCGATAATGGAGATAGATTGAACGTTGTGTTCCATTGGCGCTTGAATCATCGTAGACTATAACAAATCCAGAATCGCAATATGCTACACGGGAAATTGGGATATGATGTTTAAGAGAATCTACGGACCATACTCCGCCGCTGTTTAGTAGATTACCTGTTGAGTTATAACGACGCCACTCTAACTTAGGATATTGTCCCGGGTCGAAATTTGTGTATGAAACAACAAACTCACCATTGTTTCGACAGGATACTGAAGGGCGTTTTTGGGAACGAGAACCCGCATACACCCTGAATGGTGGAGCAGTATATATCCGCGCCCATATCTCAGCTGGTCGTTCATTACCAGGGAAATAACTTGAATCTTCCCAGACAAAAACACAATTATTGGTTGGATTCCCTTCAACATCTGGATAAATTTGCTGATACTGACTAAAAGAATCAATACTCACCATTGTATTAATGCCATTCATGTTTCCATTCCAGCGTATTCCCTGGCGATATATGTCATTATCATTCCATCTTCCATCCTGCCAGCCGATAAATGCACCCCAGTTTACTGCTCCAACCATAGGATATAGTTGTCTTGATTTACCCCGGTCATTATCCCAGAGGTAGATTGAATCTACATTTATTTGCGCCCACAATGAAAAAGAAGACAAAGATAGAAAACACCACAAAAATTTTCTCATCATAACCCCCTTTTGACATAAAATCAATATTTGTAACATATAAGTGCAAAATTAATGCCAGCTTTTTATTAAAAACAAATGAAAAATCAGGCATTTATATATGCAAAAAATTCTGATTGTTATACTTTAATATAATGTATGCACAAAATTATAACACATCTTCATATTTTCCAGAATCCGTAAATCAGACTGACATATGGCATTTTCGAATTCATTATAATATAAATTATATAAATAGATTGGTTCTTGTCAAGGAGATTGTTTCTAAAAAAATATTTGATAAAATCAATGATGCTTTATAGGATTTTCCCGTTATTATTTTGCTAATACCTGTAAATCTGGCTCATCACTCCCTTATCTTCCCTTGCATCGGCACAAATCTGACTGGAATCAATTCTTCTTTTTCTAATTTACCTTTTATTTTTTTATATAATACCAGCATTTGCCATTCATCACCTTCAGGTATAATTAATCTACCGCCTTCAGTAAGTTGCTCAATGAGCGGTTCTGGAACCCGAGGGGCAGCGCAGGTAACAATAATTCCATCAAATGGTGCAGCTTCAGGCCAGCCTAAAAAACCATCACCGCATCTAACATGGACATTTTTGTAGCCAAGACTTTCAAGCCTCTGCTGGGCAGATTTTGCCAGAGACGGGATTATTTCGATTGTATAAACTTCTTTAACAATAAGTGATAGAATCGCTGACTGATAACCAGAACCTGTTCCGATTTCCAGCACCCTCTCTCCCGCTTTTAGTTTTAGAACTTCTGTCATCAGTGCTACAATATAAGGTTGTGAGATCGTCTGGTCCTCACCAATCGGCAATGGACCGTCAGTATATGCATACTTTTCATATTTTTTAGGCACAAACTTGTGCCTGTAAACCTTCAGCATTGCGTTTATAACATTTTTGTCTTCAATACCCCGGGCAATTATTTGTTTTTCAACCATCTCGGTACGAGCAAGTTCAGACCAGGAAGTTTCTTTTTTAAGATTATTTGAGCAATTATTATATATATTAAAAAGGATAAGAACAATAGATGCGCTAAAAACTAATTTGTGGTATTTATGATGAATGGCCAAGATTCTGATTCTATATTTTTTCAAATTTTATCTTAATCAGCCCTAAGTTTGCTTCCTTATCGCTGATAACAAAAAGAATACCCTCTTTTTTTGCCCTCGCAAGAAAGATTATATTTTCTGTATACAAAATAATAGAAGCACCTTCCTTTTCAAAACTTTTTTTAATCTGATTTACAATCTTTGCTGACATAGCACCGAATTTTTCAGCATCATAGCCATGGACAAACTGGCTATCTATAATAAAACCATCATAAGTAGCCAGGCCTGCACCAAGAACACGTGGTATTTTTGTAAGTTCAGATAAATTCATAAATTCACCTGTTCACAAAATAAAACTTGTAATCAGCCACTAAAATTCTAAAAAATTTGGGACATTCCGATTCTAGAACATGTTTAGAATTTTTCATATATCATCCCAGTATCTTTCTTATTTCTTCAATAATCTTACGTGCATACACAAAAACAAGCCCTGGTTTTGCCTCAGGTTTTGTGATAATGCATAGTAATGATTCACCAGCAGTTATCACACAGACTGTCTCATCGCTTTTCTCAATTATGAATTTTTCTAAGGCACCAGCCTTGAGAAATTTGAATGCGTTATCTGCTTCATTAAAAATACCCGCAATGAGGGCACAGATTTCTTCCAAATCGGTTCTTCCCTGATAATAACTTTGTATTAAAAGGCCATCGCGGGATAGGATAAGGGCTCCTTTCACAGTTTTTATATCAATCAACTTCTGCATTGGTTCATTAAGGGCATCCAGGGGGCTTGGTTTTTCAATCTTTGTTTCCTCTACGACTGGTTCAAGTCCGATTTCTGGTAAAATAGGTGTCAATTCAATTTGTTCACTTATTGGTGGTTTTTCAACGGGGATTTCCTTAGATTTAACCACTTCTTTAGGTTCTGGTTGAGGAATCACCTCAGGTGTCGGTTCAGGTTGTGCTTGAGGAATTAATTCGGGTTTTGGTTCTATCTTTTCTATAATTTCTTCAACCGTTGGTTCAGGGACTAAGGCCTCTTCTTTGGGAACAGCAATCATTTCCGGTGTGATTGTTTCAATTGGTTTTTGAGTTTCAATCACCGGTGTAATCACGGATTCTACAATTTGCGGTCTGGGGCTCAATAAATCAAGTTCTTGCTTTGCCTCTTTATTCTCGGGATTGATTTTTAAAGTTGCCTCATAGAATTTAATTGCCTTTTCATAATCGCCGAGTTTCTTATAGATATGGCCCAAATAAAGATTTTCATTTTCGCTCTCTTTTGCCTGTTCATAAATTTCTTCCAAAGTTTTTAATGCCTGTTCTGTATTACCCTTAAGATAGTAAGCCCTGCCCAAAATTATTTTGGCGAGTGTATAATTTGGATTTCTGCTTAAGCCGTCCTTTAATATCGAAATTGCCTCATCGATCATCCCCGAAGAGAGATAGACATCCGCAAGTGTGGCAAAGATCAGCGCCTTTGAATCCATTGCGAGTTCATCCGGCATAGCTAATGCACCCCCTTTATCAGTAGGAACATCACATCTCCTTTTTTAGAAATTCCATCATTTCCATCGTGATATTCAAACAGTGGGTTATTTTACTTGCAAGTTCATCATCCGGGCTCAAAAGCATTGCCTTTTTCCAAAAACTGCATGCCTCGTCAAACTTTCCTTCCTGGACTGAGAGAATTCCGAGATTATAATAGGAAATTGGTTTGGATGGTTCAATATCTACTGCCCGCTCCAGATAATTTCTTGCCTTACTACGTTCATTGTTTTCTAACCAATATAACCCTGCAGAAACATAAAAATCATAAACTTCTGGTTTTTCATTTTCAAGAAAATCAATAAAGGTTTTTGCCCGATCCAATTCTTTTTTCTTTAAGTATATATTTAAAAGTCCGAGGTTCACGGCGACATCATTTTTCCTTGTTTCATACAAGCGGTTGTATATCGTAAGGGCTTCATCAATTTCATTTAATGCAAAACTAATGTTAGCAAGTTCTGTAAGCCATTCAACGTTATCACCCTGAATCTTCAGCAGACTCTGATACTGCTCTTTTACTTGCTTTAGTTTGCCCACAGATTTCAACATATTGGTAAGAGTCAAACGCGCTTCTATGTCATCAGGATGTCTTCGGCTGTGGGTTTCAAGTTGATTGAGTGCATCTTTAATATTACCGGACTGAAACAGAATCTTTGATTTTAGGATGACTACCTCACTCATTTCTGGAACTAATTTAAGTGCTTCATCCACCATGCCGAGTGCCTTATCAAATTCATTTTTCTTTAAATATGTATTTGCCTCCTGGATATAATCCTGAGGTGTGGGCACTTCAAGCGTCGGGAAAAACTCTTCAACCTCTTCAACTATTTTTTCTTCAAATCTTTGCGCAATATAATATGGACCAAACTCATATAGCTCTGGTGCAATAGCAATACGATATTTGTCCTTCTCATAATTTGGTTCTATCGCCATACCACGCCGGATATTAGAAAGACCATCTTCAAATTGCCCGAGCTTCATCAAAAGAAACCCTAAATTATAATATGCTCCAGCATAAGTTGGAAGCAAACCAATTATCTTCCTGAACGAAGCAATCGCCTCTTCATCTCTGCCTATTTCGGCATAAACCAATCCCTGAAAAAAATTACTATCAATATATTCATCATTGAAAATTTTTAAAGTCTGTTCATAATCCCCTTTTTTATAATAATACATCCCGAGATTATACTTCGCTTCTTCACAACCCTGATCTTTTGCCAGATTGAAATTTTTAATGGCATCTTCTATATTATTGAGTAAATATTGCGTAAGGGCAAGATTAGCCAGTGCCTGAATATAAGATTTATCTACCGCCAGTGTCTTTTCAAAGTAGATTTTTGCCTGTTGATAATCGTGCTTTTTTAAATAAACAGCACCCATACCATTAAGCCCTCTTGCATAAATTGCGTCTAGTTCAAGACACCGGTTGAAATAATTTTGTGCATCGTCAAATTTGTTTAAAAATACGCTTACCTCGCCGAGGGCAGCGAACAAATCAGCATCATTCTCTTTTAATTTCAAAGCCTCTTCAAATTCTCTTCTGGCTTCGGTGAAGAGTCCTTTATTACGATAGGTTATACCGAGGTTAAAATGCGCTTGATATTCATTTACCGATGTTTTTGGAACCCCAAGTTGTTCTTTCAAAAATTCCAGATGCCCTTTATGCTCTTTTAATTCAATCGGTAGATTCGGTTCAAACTGGGCTAATGCCGGATTTATTTGTACTGCCTTTTTAATTTCCTCCCGACCATCTTTATGCATCCCCTTTTCTCCATAAGCAAAACCTAAAAAGAAATGGGCTTCAGCAGAGGAGGAATCAAGCAGAAGTGATTCCTGAAAATTTTTTATTGCGAGTTCAATTGTTCCTTTATTAAAATATATCTCACCAAGTAAACGATACCCCTCCGGTGAAATCTTTATTTCCAAACTTTTTTTAATCTCCTCAAGAGCATCATCATACTTACCAAGGTTTTTAAGAGTAATACCAAGACCAAAATGGGCTTCGTACGAACCAGGATTGAAATCAAGGATTTTACGATAATAAATTATTGCCTGGGAGTACCGATTCAATTTTCGGTAGGTATCAGCAAGCTCCAGAGTTTTTAATTCATCAAAAGGTTCAACCTCAATGTGGTGTGCAAGTTCTTTTACTTTGTTATCCAATCTACCAGATTTTTTAAGAATTATCTCTAAATTATTGCGCGCGAGGGTGAAATTGGGATCGATGCCAAGTGCCTTTTCCAATTCCTGAATTGCCTCTTCATAAAGTCCTTTATTATAATATACTACTGCAAGGTTATTGTGTGCACCCGGATCATTGTCAGGAATTCTTTCAGCAAAACTCTTTAATACTTTATATTCTTCAGGTGAAATCATATTAAACCAAATTCAATTTTTTAAGCATAACTTCTAAACTTGAATTATCGGGTAGAAGCAAGAAAAAAGCAGAGAGCGGTTTATTAAAATCACCGAAATCAAACTGTGTTTCAATACAGAAAATGAAGTCTTTCTCGTTACCGAATTCCACAATCACACTTGAAAGAACCGCACCCACCATATCAATTATCATTCCCGGAACTGATGGAAGAATCAATAGACCCAATAAATCACCAAGGGCATTCATATAGGCACACGATAATATATTTGATACTTCTTTTAACAGTGATTCCTGGAGTTCAATTGTGTTTTCCTGGTCTTCAGGCATCAATAATCTTGTCAATTCCTGGGCATCATCATAAGGATAAATGAGCAGTGTCCTGCCGGTTAGATCTCCAAGAAAATATAATAAAACCGATGCCACCACATCATTCGGGTCGGCGATCTTTAATATAACCTCCTCAAGTTGTCCAGTATAAAGTTTGGGAACTCTGATCATTACTTTTTTGCCCAGGAGCTGGGATAAAGATGTTGCCGCATGACCGCCACCAATATTGGCGACTTCGGTTAACGCATCAAGCTGTTTTACTGTAAGATTTTTGGCATCAATCATTCAAACCCCCGCGGGTCAAGGATTAAGATTGGTTTGCCATCAGCATAAATTGAACACCCTGAATATAATGAAGCGGGCAATAAGGTATCTGTTTTCTTTACCACAATCTCCTCCTCATCAATAATTTCATCTGTCACAAAACCTCTTTTAATACCTTCGTAATTGACCACAATCACTGATTTTTTCCCTAATTTTTGTGGGTAATTTAATTTTTGTCCAATCCGGATCAAAGGTAAAATATCGTTCCTTAATTTTATAAGCTCGCGCTTTAAAATCTTTTGAATGACATTTTCATCAATATAAAATGACTCTTGGACACAATTTAAAGGGAGGGCAAAACGCTGACCATCGAGGCCGAAGATAATTGCTCGAATAACTGCAAGACTGATGGGTAGTTCGATTGTAAAGGTAGACCCCTTTCCTTTTTCTGATTGTATTTCCAGCCTACCGCCCAACTCGCTGACAAACGAGTGGACAATATCAAGTCCAATACCACGCCCTGAGACTGTGGTTACATCCTTTTTTGTAGAGAAATCCGGCTTTAACAAAAATTTGTATAAATCATCATTACTTAATTTCTGTACGGTAGCATGGTCAACCAATTTTCTCGCCACAATCAATTTACGAATTTCTTCAGTATCAATACCCCTGCCATCATCAACCACACTGATTTTTATGAATTCACGCTCTCGATTAGCATTAAGAGTTATTTTCCCCTTTTTTTCAATACCGTGGTCAAGGGCATTGCGCAATAGATGCATAACCGGCTCTTTAAGGATATCAATAATTGACCGGTCAACTTCAAGTTCTCCACCGGTGATCTGAAAATCAATTTCTTTATTCTGTTTCTTTGCTTCATCTCTGAGCCAGCGCGGAAAAAATTCAAAAACTGTCGTAAGAGGAAGCATACGCAATCGTACCACTTCATCCTGTAATACTGATATCAATCTTGCGGCGGTTTCACTAAGTGTTTGCAATTCAACATTAACTATCTCTGAACTTAATTTAAGTAATCTTGAGCGAATGATGAGCAATTCATTTGTTAAGTTGAATAATATATCAAGTTTTGCCATTTTGATTCTTATTTCGCCGATCTCTTGGGCAGCAGTAATTGATTTTTCAATGGTAATATCTTTGCCCTGTTTTATATCCTGACAGGTAATCAGAAGTTTTTCCGCAGGAGGTAATGTGCTTTTAGTTCTTATTGCCTGTAAAAAATTTGTCAGGAAGTCAGTAATCGCAAAAAGAAATTCCACCACTCGTTTATCAATTTCGCCTTTTGTTTTTGGTTCTGTAAGTAAGTCCTCTACTGAATGCGTAAGATTACCTAAATCTTCAAAACCCATTGTTTGTGCCATTCCTTTAATTGTATGCAAAATTCTAAAAATTTCAAGAATTGCATTACGATTCTTATTGTCCTTCTCAAGATTTAAAAGTTCCCGCTCCAATTGCTTAATATAAGATTCAATCTCACCGATAAAAAGATCTAAATACTCTTCCATCATTGGTAAATTCAATTATTATTTCTTCAAGATACGCTCAATTGACTCCAACACCCTTGAGGGCTGAAATGGTTTTACCACATAGTCTATTGCACCAGCCTGAACCGCCTCAAGGACCAATGCCTGCTGACCCATTGCCGAAACCATTAATATCTTCGCCTTCGGGTCAATTTTTTTAATCTCTTTAACCGCTTCAATACCACTCATATCAGGCATAATAATATCCATCGTCACCAGATCAGGTTTCATTTCTTTATAGCGCTCAACTGCTTCCTTTCCGGTTGATGCCTCTCCACAAACAGTATGTCCGCCCTTTTCTAAAATATCAGTTAGCATACGACGCATAAACATTGCGTCGTCAACCACCAGGATTCTCATTTAACCTCCTTTTTCCTCAGATTGAAAATCCCATTCTTTTCAATACCAACACGACCGAAATACAAAACCCTATCTCTGACTATTAAGAATATAATTTTATCATAATTTTGAAAAAAGTCAACATTTTTTTACGCTTTTTGATAAATAAACGCTATTCATTCCTCTTTTGCTAATACTTTTTTTAGATTAAGAATGAGGATCGGTTTTTCCTCGGTTTCATAGACACCGAGGAAAAAATCCTTCTCTTTTTTTGTGGAAAGCAACTCAGAATTTTTGTTGATATTTCTTTCATCAATCTTTCTGGTTCCAACAAGGTTGTCCACACGCAGGCCGGCAATACGTTCTTCTTCTTCAACCACCAATAAGAGATTGCAAAGTTCATCACCACTAATTCCCAGACGTCTTCGTAAAGAAACAATCGGCACAACCTCGCCACGAATATTTGCTAGACCAAAAAGGAATTCCGGAGATTTAGGTACGGGTACAACAGCAGGCAATTCAGTTACCTCACGTACTTTTCTGATGTCCAAACCAATTAACTCTTCAGCAATTTTAAAAATTATTAATATATCCATATTAGACACAATAAAGGTTGCGAAAACGAACGAGACCAAAAGGGTCAACAATAAAACCTTTTACATTTTTTTGAACCGCATAACAATCAACCCCGTGAGATAGAAAAATCCAGATTGCATTATCAATAATCATTCTTTCTATTTTCTGATATAATTCCATTCGGCGGCGAGGTATCTGCTCAGTCCGTCCCAATTCAATCATTTTATCAAGTTCTTCATCGGCATAAAAAGAGGTATTACCACTTGCGCCGAAACTTTGCGAGTGGAATAGTGTATAAATGAAATTGTCGGGATCTCCATTATCTGATACCCAACCTCTTAAACTCAAAAGACTATTGCCACTATAAGTTTTATTTAATAATTCCTCCCATGATAAAGTATTAATCTGTAGATGTATTCCAATCTTACCAAATGAATCCCTTATAAACTCTGCCCTTTTTAATGTTTCTGCACCAGCCCGAATATCAAGTACAAATGTATCAGATATTCCTGCGCCAAAACCTGCCTCTTTCATTAAATCCCGTGCCTTTTTCAGATTATAGGGATATCCAGTAAGGTTATTATTAAATGCAGGCAATCCTGGGGGGTAAACTCCACGGGCAGGGATTGCCTTTTCTCTTAGTAACTCACGGCAATAATATTCCTTATCAATTGCATAGTTCATTGCCTGGCGCACGCGCACATCTAAAAATGGTGATTTTTTGGAAAGATTAATTGCCAGATATTGGGTAGACAGAACCGGACCCGAGTAGACATCCTCTGGTGTAAATTCTTTTAACATATCTGAGGTCAGACTCAATACAGATATCTCACCTATTTTAAAAAGCTTTAATGCTTCATTATCATCACTTATTGTTTTGATAACACACTGGTCTACTGGTGGTCTGCCATCAATGAATTCATCAAATGCCTCAAAAACGATTTCTTTTCTTTTTTCATAAGAAACAAGCCTGTATGGACCACAACCAACTGGTTTTTCTTGATTAAAATCCGAAGGAACTATATCACCAACACCACAGGCAAGATTTGCCAGAAATGGCACGTAAGGAAATTTTAATATGAATCTAATATGATATGGGTCAATTACTACAATCTCGGAAAGATACGCTATAAAATTTGCATTCGGACCTTTTCTCACCCGATTCAATGAACTGAACACATCCTTTGTCTGAACCTCTGCCCCATTATGAAATTTAACTCCTTTTTTTATAAAAAAATCCCAGACGCGGCCGTCTGCAGAAACAGAAAAGGACCGTGCAATACCAGGGGTTAAGTGATTTGACTGGTCAAACGTATAAAGACCCATAAATATCTGCTCAATTACTTGGTGGCTTGTTGTATCAGTTTTGTTTGCTGGATCCAAAACAATTGGGTCCTCAGTTGCCCTAAAAACAATCTTTTTTCTTTCAGTTGTTATGAGCGAAATATCTTTTTTAAATTCATTGACGATTATTGTAATATCTTTAGTTAATGCCTCCCCTGATTTTATTGTCTCACCGTAGGTAGCAAAATCTTCACTGATTTTTTTATATTCAGATTCAAAATTCCGATGGTGTTCACCAAGCAAACCACATTGGCTGGTCATTTGATTTGTGGAACCAAGCATTTCTTGAGAAAGGGCTGAAAGGTTATCCAGAACCTTACTGCTTTCATTAACGGCTATTAAAGAAGAGTTTAAAGCGTCCAGACCCAATTCTACATCACCTACCCCTCGGATAAAACAGGAAATGAGGATTTTAAAATCTTTTAATATTTCATTTTCAAGAACATCAATGCTCGCTACAAACTCCGAAGATTTTATTGATAGTGCCTTTATTTCAGTGGTAACAACACCAAGCGCATCCGCATATTCACCACTTCGGGCACTTTCAATGCCGGCATATAATCCGAGTAATCGAGAACGTTCAGTAATTTTTTTAAGTTCTTGCAAAGGTTTATCAACTTTATTAATAAGTTCCTTTAACTTATATGATTTACTGTTCAAAGAATTGAGTAATTCTCCAATATCCTGATAAAAAACTTTAGCCCGGGAAAGTGTTTCATTAGCATAATTGTGAGTCTTTAACCAAGATTTAATTTTTTCAGTAATCAGACTTATAATTTCATTAAGATGTTTTGCTTCAGATACAAACTGGAGTATAAGCCTTTCTGACGAATATATATCAAGTTTTTTTAGAGTGCCACCAATTAATTTCTCAAGGCTTTCCTTTAATTGAGGCTCATTTTCTAAGATTTTGTTAAATGTATTAAATAAATAATAGAAATTATGGTTATCTTCCACAGAGATTAAATTGTTCTTTGTATTATTTAAATGTTGAAAAAATGCGCCCAGAAATATTTCAGTTATTGCGGTAGCACGGGTAATATTGTAAATTTCATCAAGATATCCAGGTAATTTTTCACTTTCCTGGCGCAAGGTCGTATGTAAATTCTTCTGGATCAAAATACTGTTTGAAATATCTTTTATAGAATTTTCAAGATAAGGAATCAAATGGAGTAATTCATTATTTATATTTAAAAATTTGTTGGCAATCTCTTTTAAATAAATTATTACATCCTGAATTTTCTTTAAATCCTGATTTAACTCATCAACACCACTGAGCAAGTCATAGGAAATAGTAGGTATAATCTTTGTCGGTTTCTGGGCGTTGCGCACCAATCCAGTCATCTCCCGCGCAATCACCTCAAAACCACGACCCTGTCTTCCTGCATGATAGGCAGTAATTCCCGCATTACGAGAGGCGACTTCAATGGATTCCGATACAAGATTGATATCCTGAATTATCTCGGCAAGCTTTCCTGCCTGCTGGTGAATTCTTTTAAGGATATTTGTTATATTATTAAGGTCAAAACTTATCTTCTCAGATATTGCGAGTGAATCCTTAAAATTTTCAATACTCTTTTTTAATAACTCATGGGTCTTTTTTATTTCATTGTCAAATACTGCCACCCCTTCAAGAACAAGTTCTACAGTTGCTGATAAAGTATAAAATCTTTGACGGATTTCACCTAGAAGGTCTGAATTGGTCTGGAGTGCATTGTCTATCCTCTGCCCAATACTGTGAAAATTCTGAAAGTTAGAGTCATATTGCGTTAGTAAAGGCTTGAGCCTACCAATCAATATCTCACGAATACTTTTATTCATATATGTTAATTTTATTAAAATTTTGCCATTTGTCAATGGCAAAATTATATAAGAAATATAATTGCGACACCGAACAGCGCAATGATCGTACCTATTATTGAAATATAGGTCACCTTTTCTTTAAATACCCAGTGCGATATAGGAATAAGAATTACTGGTGGTAAAGCGATTAATGTTGATGCTATGCCAATATAAGTATATTGAATTGCAATCAAAGAAAGCCAGACTCCAATAAAAGGTCCAAAAAATGCACCGCCCAGCATTGCAATATCAGCCTTTTTATTGGTCAATTTACCAAGCGTCTTTCTAGCTTCTCCTTGGAATAATGCAATTAACCAGATGAATATTGTGCCAAACATAATCCGGATAAGATTTCCTGAAAGAGCAGGAAAGTCATTATTCAAAAGTCCTTTCTTAGAGGCAAGATAACCGAGTGCCTGGCAGAATGAGGCTCCAATACCACAGAGGATTCCTGTAAAAAATTTTTTCTCTTTCAATCTTTCACTCCTTTTATCATAGAGTACCATAATGATACCGAAAATAGTAATGATAATAGCAAGGAGTTCCAGAGAATTCAATGATTCTTTAAGGAAAATCCAGGCTAAAATGGTTCCGAATATTGGTGATAGGGACATTAGTAACATGGTCAAACGAGGTCCAATGAGCACATATCCACGAAACAAGAATGTATCACCGATAGCGAATCCAATTACACCCGAAATACCGAACCAAAACCAGTGATAGGTAAAGGCATTAAATGGAATTACCATTCCCAATATCAGCCAGTGTGTAATTATCAAAAGAAACATACCCAAAATCAATCTGAGGCGATTCACTTCACTTGAACCAACCAATCTTGAGGCAATTGTGAAAAATACTGAACCAAATGACCAACAGAAAGATGTTCCTAATGCTGCAAATTCACCGATGTATCTGTTCATTAAATTATACCAAGGTTTTTGTTCCTAAATAGTGTTAACTATAAATGCCAGGGCGCAGAATCGAACTGCGGACACCCGGATTTTCAGTCCGGTGCTCTACCAACTGAGCTACCCTGGCGAGTGTTATGATTATATAAATTTTTTGCCAAAAGTCAAGGAGAGCTTTACCTTTCCTCTCTTATTGCCCCAACAAGTTCTTCAATAAGTTCATAAATCGTGACAATCCCCGTAACTTCTTTATTATCATTCTGGACAATAGCGATATATTCTCTATTCTTTTTCATTTTCAAAAATGTCTGCATACATCGTTCATTTTCATTAACAAAAAATGGTGCTCTAATTTCTACTTTGTCATTTAAAAAATAATTCCGGGTATTGACCACGCCAATAATATTATTTTTCTCTCCTTCATAAATTGGGATATACCGGAAAATTTTCCGGGATTCAAAACAGAATCTTTGAAAATCATCATCCCTTCCACATTTCACAGTCATCGTGATCGGAACCATAATTTCATAAACTTTTCTATTAGAAAAATCAAACAACCTTGCAGCAAGCAGACTTGTGTCCTTTTCATATTCACTTATCGCAAAAACAATATCCTGATGCCTAATAATTGCACTTTTTGGGCGATTCTTGAGTAAACTGGCAAGACCTTCACTGATGCCAGCAAATAATGCGACTATCGGCATAAGAACTACTCTAAAAAACAAAATAATCCTTGTGGTTACATTTAATGTTTTTTCAGGGTATAACAGGGCAATAGACTTGGGAATCAACTGACCGAATATCAGTGAGAAAAAAGAAAGAAGAATAGTAGATAAAAAAACCCAATTTTCTCCATAATTGCTGATAATAAACAATGCCAACAGGTTAGAGGCAATCACGATAAGAAAATCTTCGCAAACAAGAATTGTGGAAAAAAATTCTGCTGGTTTTTCAATAAATTTTATCGTTATCATTGCCCAAACTTTCTTCTGTTCAGTAGCATAAAAAACCCTTGCTTTATCAATGCATAAAAAGGCAGTCTCGGAGGCAGTAAAAATTCCCATCAACAAAATTATGAATAGCGAGGCGAAAACTAAAATCATATCAAGGCTCTGGAATTTCACCAAACAGATATTTAAACACATCATTTAAGGTTACAATACCCAAGAAATTGTTTTGTTGGTCACATACTACTCCAAAGTGGACCCCCTTCTTTCTGAATTCTGCAAGTAACTCATCAATGGGTTTGGTCTTAAATATAAAGAATGGCTTGCGCATAAGTTCTGAAACCTTTTTGTCGGGAAATATTTTTTGAAACAAAAAGTCTTTGGCATATAATACTCCAACAACTTTATTTCCATTTGCATAGACACAAATCCGTGAATGTCCAGTTTTTTTAATTATTTGCATTGCCTCATTTAAAGTTTTATTCAATTCTAAACCAATTACATTCGGTGCAGGCACCATAATTTCTTCTACTAGTGTCCTTCCGAATTTGAGTATTTGATAGCCCAGCTGTTCTTCATTTTCATCAAGGATTTTCAATTTTTTTGCCTCTAATAACATCATTCGTATATCTTCTTCTGAAATTAAAACAATTTTTTTAGGAGGTAGGATAAAATGAACAAGTTTGCTTGTTAGTGTCGTAAACGGGTTTGTAATTTGATTAAGGAATTTAATGATAATACTTAAATTTAAGCCAAAAAATTCCGCATTGTTTAAGGCAATTGTCTTGGGTGTAATCTCTCCAAATACAAGAAGAATAAAGGTCATCAAAAAAATTTCAAAGATAAAGAACAATATCGGACTCAAGTAGTATTTCAAGAGTATCTGGCTTATTATAACCGTCGCCACTGATGAAGCGCCGATATTTACTAAATCATTTAATAAAAGTAATGTTGAAAGAGTTTTCCCTGGATTTTCTTTTATGCGGGCGAGATTTTTTGCGCCTCCTATGTTTTCAAATAATAAACTTTTTACCCGAAATTTACTTATTGAGAATATTGCTGCCTCCATACCAGAAAAAAATGCACTGCATACGATAAGAATCAGCATTAGAAGAATAAGCAGAATCATAGTGCGTGAAATTTTACAAAATTGAAAATTTCTTCAAATACCTTTGGCACTTATTATCCATCAATTTTTGTGTTATTTTATTCTGGTGGTCATAACCCACAATGTGTAGCAAGCCATGAACTAAATAGTAATACAGATCACTGGTCATACCGATATCCTCAACTGAAATATAGATCTCACCGATATAATCCAGATTAAATGAAATTACATTTGTTGTCCGGTTTTTATTAAAAAATTTTTTGTTTAAATCTTTTAAATACCGGGCATCAGCAATAATTATATTGAGTATATTAAGATTTTTAAAATCCTCCTTTTTTAAAACATATCTTACTAATCTCTTTATCCGCATCTGATTAACAATCTTCTTTTTAGTTAAATTATATATGTTTATTTGTAGCAGTTTGGCCCTTTTCTTCATAATCAACCCGCGGATGAAATATTCCCATCAAAATCGGTAGAAATGCAGTTTTTATCTGCTCAAGATCAACGCGGTTAATCGGGCAATCATCCAGCTGTCCTTCATTAAATTTTTTATCAAAATTTTCTTTCAAAATCTTCTGTAATTTACTCGCTGTAATATTCTTCTCAGCCCGGGCTGTTGCCTCAACAGAATCTGCAAGCATTACCAGTGCTGCTTCCCTGGTCTTTGGTTTGGGACCAGGATAATTAAATACATCCTCGCTCACATTTTCTGTTGAATGCAGTGCCTTACGATAAAAACTTTCAATGCGGGATGTTCCATGATGTTCAGCAATAACGGACAGCAGGTTTTTCGGCAATTTTATATCCTTGCCCATGTCGTAACCCTCCTTAACATGAGAAATTATAACCAGAGCACTCATCTGGGGTTTCAAATTATCATGGGGATTTTTCTGACCAATTTGATTTTCAATAAAATATTCAGGTTTTTTCAATTTCCCAATATCATGATAATAAGCACCAACCCGGGCAAAAATTGGGTCGGCACCGATTGCGGTTGCACCTGCTTCAGCAAGATTACCCACAACGACCGAATGGTGATAGGTTCCTGGTGCCCGCATAGACATTTCTTTGAATATCGGTAAATTCAAGTTTCCCAATTCTAACAGTGTAAAATCGGTCGTAAAATCAAAAAGGCGTTCAAAAAGTGGCAAAAATATTGCCAGTGCCACAACGCTAATGAATCCGTTCAACACTCCGGCGCCGATATCAATCAGATTTATACTGGTCCTCGATAAATAGATTTCTATAAAGACAATCGTAACAACATTGACAACACATATATATACCAGGGGATGGAACAGAAGGAATCTACTTTTTACTGTGTGAGTTGATAAATTGGCAATTATGCCGCTAACAAATAGGAACAAAAAAATTGGCAGTGAATTATATATGACGCCAAAGATTGAACTGCAAACAATAGTAAAGAAAAATCCAGCAGAAAAATTAAAGTAAAGGGAAAACAAAAAAATGAAAAATGATACAGGAAGAAGATAAACAATATGGGTTTCATAGGTTATCTTGCCAATACCGGTGTAAATTACAAACAATAAAGCGCAAAAAATGAGATTTTTTCCTTCAGCAAGATTTAAATTTGTCTGTTTGTCGAAATGGATGTAAAAGAATAACAAAGTGAAGAAAAACAGATTGCGGAAAAGTAAAGTTTTCAATATCTGCCAGATGCCATAAGAAACATAAGTTTTTTCCAGAGCCATAATTTTTTCCAGGGCTTCACGATTAATTCTTTTGTGTTTTTCTACAATCAACTCTCCCTTTAAGACTTCACCCTTTGTTTTTTTCACATTGGCAAAAACCTCTTCTATTCGTTCCTGGTTTTTCTGCTGATTGAATATAATATTCGGTTCGATAAAGAATTTAATTAATTGTCGGTATTCACGTGTAGCATTTATACTGAGTAGATTTTCTACCTCGGCTACTGAATAGACCTCATCAATTGAAATTAATGTTTCTTTATTCCCACGGACAACGATAAAAATTCTGTAGGCCGCAGATTTATTTATAACAATGCCTTTTGAAAGATAAAAACTTAAATCCTTCAACAATCTTTTTAATGTATACTTATAATTATTCTTTTGTAAGTAAGCAATAACATCTTTTGGCATTCCATATTCTCTTTGAATCAAATAAATCAAGGTATCTGTAGTAGGATAACGATTTTTTAATGTATCAATGAGTGTCTCAAGGTGATTAATATTATTTTCCAGATTTTTTATAATATCAACATCATAATCATAGATAGGTGGCAGGCGCTGGGCAATCTCGTTTCTTTCTTCAATCAATTCCAGTTCAGTTTTGGGAATAGAAAAATTATGTGGCGCAATAACATCTTCTGTAGCAATTTCTCCTTCTTTAAAACTAAATCGCTTACCGCCAAACTGGGGTAAAAAAACGATATTCAAAAAAATGAGAATACCGATTAATATAGGATATTTATAAGGAATTTTTATTTTCATAAGCTCTGATAATATCCTGAACAAGACGATGTCTAACCACATCTTTTTCATCAAGATATACAAACTGAATACCTTTGATGTCGGCTAAAAGTTGTTGAATCTCAACGAGTCCGGAAAGAACATTCGGCGGCAGGTCAATCTGTGTAATATCACCAGTAACAACGACCTTTGACCTCCAGCCCATTCTTGTAAGAAACATCTTCATCTGCATCCCGGTTGTGTTCTGGGCTTCATCAAGAATTATAAAAGAATCATTCAATGTCCTGCCTCTCATATAGGCAAGGGGTGCTACCTCAATAACCTTCATATCAAGATACTTTCTAATACGGTCATAAGGTAAAAAATCATTCAAGGCATCAAACAGGGGTCTTAAATAAGGATCTACTTTTTCCTCAATTGCGCCAGGAAGAAATCCGAGTGATTCACCTGCTTCAACCGCAGGACGGGTAAGAATGATTCGCTCCACCTTCTTTTCCATTAAATAGGAAACTGCCTTTGCTACACCAAGATAGGTTTTGCCTGTCCCTGCCGGACCAATACTCACGACTATATCGTATCCATCAATTGAGCTTAAATATTCTGACTGACCAGGGCTCTTTGCCCGGATTTTCCTTTTTGGAGTTATGACAGTATCTGGACCCTCTGATTCAAAATTTTCGACTTGCTTTTTAAATGGAAATGGCTTTGGATATATCTTGAGGACTTCCTGAATAAAATTCCTTGCCTGTTTGACCTTATCGTTGGGGCCCTTTAAATAAATCGTCTCATTACGCATCACTACAAGTACTCCATACTCATTTTGAATATATTTCAATAACTCATCCTGCATACCTACAATGTATGCAGGGTCATAACCGACAAGAGAGATTTCAGCTTTCAATGGATTTTTCAGAAATTTATGGGAGGGGCCGTTTCGGCCCCTCCCATATTTAATTAATCGTGCGGGATAGTAAGGACTTGCTTTGGATATATCAAATCTGGGTCCTTAATCTTGTCCTTATTCGCTTCGTATATTTCTGGCCATTTTTTGGCATCAGAATATATTGATAGATATGTGGCAATGAGCCAGAGGCAATCTCCAGGGACCACCGCATAGTTATCAAGGGTGGGAATTAATAAAACCCAGTTTGGATAGATAAGATTTGGATTTTTAATCTTATCTTTATTTGCTTCATATATCATAGGCCATTTTTTGCCATCACTATAAATATTACGCATACTGGCAATTTTTGATAGCCAATCACCCTCAATAACCTTATACCTTCCATACTGGCATATTTTCCAAGCCTCTTTTAATTCGGCAAGCTTATTTTTTAGTTCTTCGCGCCTTGCCTCAAGGTTTGCAATTTCGCTCTTCAGGTTTGCAATCTCTGATTCAAGGGAAGCTATCTTTTGTTCTGTCTGCTGGAGTTTTTCTCTTACAGATAATAGTTCTGCCTGTGCCTGTTCCTCAGTCAATTTTTCCTGGGCAAATCCAGGCATTATAAGGACTAATACAAATAATAAACCAATAAGCCTTTTCATTTTTGCCTCCTATTTCTTTTTACAACGGGTATCAATCTTTGTCTGCAATGCATCAACCTCAGCGGAAAGATTAGCAATTTCCTGTTCAAGAGTAGCCTTTTGAGAGAGCAATTGCGTTTTTTCATTCTCAAGCTCGCCTATCTTTGCCTCAGCTGCCTGTAAAGCAGCACGCGCTTCATTAAGGGCATCCATTGTTTCCTTCTTCGCCCATTTAGGACCGCAACCAATAAATATCAGGGCAAGGAGGAAAACCGCAACTATCTTTTGCATAAGCCACCTCCTCTTATCGTAAGCATAATAAATAATATATAATTTTTGTCAAAAGTCAAGAACATTTTTAAACAGAGACAACCACGGGTAATTAAAGGCTAAAAGCGTAAAACATATTTACTGTACTTTTATAATGTGTGCCACGATTTAAAACCTAAGATTTTTTACAAACCCCTTCCTTTGATGGGAGAGGAAAAAAGGAAAGTAAATGTGGAGTGGACTCAAATAACAATCGCCTTGACTTAACCATAAAAAAGCATATAATACCGCTGATGTTCTGTGATTTTATTGGCGGGTTACACTTGAAAAAACAAAAAAATATCATGGACTTAGCCATTGAGGTCATGTCGATACCAGAAAGGGTATATATTCCATTTTCCCAGCATAAAGGTAAACCTGCTATTCCTATGGTTAAAACCGGTGACCTCGTGAAGATTGGAACAAAAATTGGCGAAGCGGATAAAGATATTTCTGCCTGTATTCACTCAAGTGTTTCCGGCAAGGTGATAGATATAAAATCCCATCCCCATCCTCTGCTTGGTGAGGCTTTATGTTGCATTATTGAATCAGACTATTCTGAAAACTGGGAAAATAAGTTTCTTGATGCTAATTACCAATCCCTTGATAGACAAGAACTCCTTAAGGGAATAAAACAGGCAGGTATAGTGGGGTTAGGTGGTGGTGCATTTCCCACTGATATAAAACTTTTGTCTGGTGTTCAAAAAAAATTAGACCTTTTGATTATAAATGGCTGTGAATCCGAACCTAACCTTTCGGTTGATTACCGTATAATGCTTGAATATCCTGTGTGTGTGATTGAAGGCGCCAAAATCATTCAAAAAATTCTTGATGCTCCGAAGATGGTCTTTGCTATTTCAAAAAGTTATCATCGGGTGGCAGCATTGTTAAAAAAAGAAGGAGTAAAAGTAATGCTATTACCTGATAGATTTCCCCAGGGATCGGAAAGGCTATTAATTAAAAAAATCGCCAGAAAGAATGTTTCTGCGAATAAATTACCCATGGATATTGGTTATATGGTGCAGAATGTCAGCACCTGTTATGCAGTATTTCAGGCAATAAAATACAATAAACCTTTGATTGAAAGGGTAGTCACTGTAAGTGGTGATGGTATAAAAGAACCTAAAAATATTTTAGTAAAAATTGGCACTCCTGTAGCCGACATCATCCAGTTTTGTGGTGGTTTAAAGGGCAATATAAAAAAAATCATTTTTGGTGGCTTAATGACCGGTATCGCCCAATTCTCCCTGAGTACACCAGTGATTAAAGCCTTTAACGGAATTGTTTTTCAAGGGGCTACAAATGGAGAAGAAATAAAAGATTGTGTCCGTTGTGCCTCGTGCATTGATACCTGTCCTATGAATCTTTTACCGCAGATAATTTTTCAAAGCATTAAACAGAATAAATATAATGATGCGATTGATTATGGTTTAAATGAGTGTATCGAATGCGGTTGCTGTGCCTATGTATGCCCTTCTAATATTCCTTTTATTCATTATTTTAAATTTGCAAAAATGAAGATAGCAAATGGGTGATTTATTTGTCGTTTCATCTTCACCCCATACCCATTCAGGAATAAATACAAGTCGTGCAGTATATATTGTTTGCCTTGGACTTTTGCCTTCTTTAATCTTTGGTATATTTAATTTTGGATTATACGTATTATTTGTTGTTATGGTCAGTGTTTTGTCCAGTGTAGTATTTGAGATGATCACTGAATATTTTACAAAAAGGCAGATAACAATTCATGATGGAACTGCTCTTTTAACCGGCCTTTTACTGGGAATGAGTTTGCCACCGGGTGTCGCTTTATGGATACCAATTATCGGTGCTGGATTTTCAATAATCTTAGTCAAACAGATGTTTGGTGGTATGGGATTTAATTTTCTAAATCCTGCATTAACTGGCAGGGCAGTGTTATTATTTGCCTTCCCTGCAATAATGACCACTGCCTGGCGTGCACCTTTTTATGGAACAATATCTGGCATTGATACATTAACTCAAGCAACACCTTTAACAATTTTGAAAAATCCAGGATATTATGGTGATGCAGGAGTTATTATTAATAAATTCAATACATTTAATTTTTTGAAAATTTTATTCTTTGGCAATATTGGTGGTTCAATTGGCGAAACCTGTAAATTAACGATAATTCTTGGCGGACTTGTTTTACTTTTTTTGAAAATTATTGATTATCGGATCGTGGTGAATTATCTTTTAAGTTTCCTTTTATTAAGTGTAGTACTACCCCATAAAGTCAATCCAATTTTTTATTTGTTTTCCGGTGGTGTTTTATTGACAATATTTTTTATGGCAACAGACTGGGTTACTACACCAATAACAAAAAGTGGAAGATGGATATTTGGTATTGGGTGTGGCGTTTTTACTGTGCTTTTTAGATTGTTTTCGCCGTTTTCTGAAGGTGTTACACCAGCAATACTTCTGATGAATTTATTTACTCCATTTATTGATAAAATAACCATGAAAAGAAGATTGAGGCAATAAGAAATGGCAATTTAAGACAATGAAGCAAATTGTTACGGTGAAGTGTGGCAAATTGAAGGCGAATAAAAAATATTGAGAAGGTTAAAATGAAAAAACAAATCATATCAATAATAATTTTCCTATTGTTCAGTATTTTAATCCTGACGATAGCCAATTTTTATACAAAAACACTCATTGCCCAGAGTGAAAATCAAAAGAATATCGATAATCTAAAAGCAGTAATTGATGCCTACGGATTCATTCCGGTAATTCCCGAAACACTCTATCAGGCATTTGATTCCTTAAAAAATTTAAAAGGAATTGTATTTAAGATGTGGGCCAGCGGTTATGCCGGTATTATTCCCCTAATTGTAGGTGTTGACCTTGAAGGCAAAATAATCAAGATAAATATTAATGAAAAAAGCAGAAAGTTTAAAGAAACCGAGGGTCTGGGTTCAAGGGTAAGGGAAAAGGCATTTACAAACCAATTTATCGGTAAGGATATATCACAGGTTTCATTAAAAAAAGATGGCGGAGAGATTGATGCAATAACTGGCGCAACAATCTCATCAAGGGCAGTGTGTGAAGGAATAAAAAAGGGGTTGCAGATATATACACAATATTTGACCCAATGTGAACCAGCTGACCCAAAGTGCCAAATCTTTCCTGAGGCAAAGAATTTTATTGAAATTATAAAGGACACACTCTGGTATGCGCTATCATATCCAGAAACAACCGGCATTGTATTCCGGGGGCAGACATTTGGTTTTCTTGATACCATAAAGTATATTGCTGGACTGCGCAAAAATGGAACAATTGAAAGGATTATTATCATATATTCTCATGAGACAGAAGGCATTGGCGAACGGATAAGAGAACCAGAATTCCTCGACAAATTCAAGACCGGCATTCCAGATGCAATATCTGGTGCGACGATTTCATCACAGGCATTGATTAAAAGTGTCCAGGCAAATATAGAAAAATTCAACAATTATTTAAAATGAATGAAAATCCCAAAGCAGATGGCTTATTGATTGTCCTCGGTGTTATACCAATAATTGCTTTAACTGATTCGGTAATTAATACCTTTGCAATTGGTTTTACTACATTAATCGTTTTAATTTTTTCCAGTATCTTTTTCGCTTTTGAAAAAAAATACATTAACGAATCAAACAGTTTTATTGTCTTAATCATTATTACTGCAACAATTACAACTATCTCTGACCATCTTCTACAAATTCATTTGCCTGCAATCCGCAGTGATATAAATATATTTTTACCATTGATAACTGTTAATAGTTTTGTTTTGTACTATATAAAAAAATACAAATACCCGAATTCTGTATTAAAATTTACATTTTATGGTATAAAAAAATGTCTGGTTATCTTTCTCGTTATTTTTGTAATCGGCTTGTGCAGAGAAATTCTTGGCAAAGGAACATTATTCAATCTACATGTTCTGACCTTTGATTTAGAAGCAAAACCAATAATCATTGTAGACTCACCACCAGGTGCATTTATAATGACTGCAATTGTTTTGATTCTATTTAATATAATAAAAAATAAAAATAGATGAATGAAAATCTAATTGTATTGTTCATAAAGGCCCTAACTGGTAATAATTTAATTCTCTATTCTTTATTAGGTATATGTCCGCTCGTGTTGTATCAATTAAATATTAAAGAATGCTTTTCAATTGGTCTCATAATTACCGCCATCATGCTTATCGGTACCTGGCTTACTTTATTTTTCTTTAATTTTATACTGCTACAAATGAATCTTATCTACCTGAAAATCCTCTGCTTTGTGTTTTTTATATATTTGATAATACAGTTTATAAAAATTATAGCGAATAGATTCAGTCCATCCCTTTCTAAATTGTTTGATACCTACCCGGAATTCTTTTATACAAATTATGCAATTTATGGTTTAGCTTTTTTAAATATAAATCTTATTTTTGAATTTTTAAATGCTACAGTTCTTGCCTTAGGTTCAGGGCTGGGTTATTTAATAGTCATACTTATTTTTAACGCAATAAAAGAAAGAATTAATGATATTAAAAAATTATCTCCATCCCGTCGATTATTTATGGAATTAGTAGTCCTTGGACTTATGAGCTTGGTATTTATCTGCATAACTGGTTTGAGATAGTACCTTATGTTAACCACAAGAATTACCGATTTTGAAACAGAATTAAATAGTGAACAATGGAAGGCAGTACAAATTTTAAATGGTCCCATTCTTATCCTCGCAGGGGCGGGCAGTGGTAAAACCCGGGTGATTACCTACCGTATTGCATATCTTATTTCAAAAGGGATGAATCCTGAGAATATCCTGGCTGTAACATTCACAAACAAGGCTGCAGACGAAATGAAACAAAGGGTGGACAAGCTCCTGGGTGATGAAGATGCCAATGTCTGGATAAGGACCTACCATTCTACATGCGCAAGAATTCTGCGTAAAGAAGCAAGGCACATTGATATTCTGGCTAATTTTACAATTTATGATGAGTCAGACCAGTTGTCTCTGACAAAAGAATGCCTCAAAGAGTTGAATCTTGATATCAGAGAACTAAAGCCCGATTTTATTCTCCAGTGTATAAACCGGGCAAAAGAGAATCTAATCACCCCAAATGAGTATCGCACCAGTATCTACAGTCAGTATGGTAATATAATAAAAACCGCTTATAAATTATATAATCAACGATTAAGGGAATTCAATGCCCTTGATTTTGATGATTTAATCTTTAAAACCGTTGAACTTTTCAAAAACAAACCAGAAATTCTTGAACGCTATCAGGAAAAATTCAAGTATATAATGGTTGATGAATACCAGGATACAAATCGCGCCCAATATGTATTTACAAAACTACTTGCAGAAAAAAATCGCAATCTTTGCGTGGTTGGTGATGATGACCAGTCTATCTATTCTTGGCGTGGTGCTGAAATCAGAAACATCCTTGATTTTGAGAAGGACTACCCTGAAGCAAAGGTAATAAAACTTGAACAGAATTATCGCTCAACGAAGATAATTTTAAAAGCGGCATCTGAAGTCGTTAAGAATAACCGAGACCGTAAAAAAAAGGTGCTCTGGTGTGAAAACGAAACCGGTGAGTCGATTGAATACTTTGATTCCTCGGATGATAAAGAAGAAGCTGAATATGTTGCCCAGAATGTCCTTAAAGAACACTACGAGGGCAGAGAGTTCAATGAGATTGCAGTATTTTATCGCCTGAATTATCAATCAAGAATCTTTGAAGAGTGCTTTGCCCGGAATAAAATTCCTTATGAGGTGGTTGGTGCATTGAAATTTTATGAACGGGCAGAGATAAAAAATATGCTTGCCTATCTGCGGGTAATAAATAACCCCAAGGATTCGATCAGCCTCAAACGGATAATAAATCTTCCTGCAAGAAATATTGGTAAAGAGACACTTGATAAGATAATTACTTATCAAAAAGAAAAAAATATTACACTCTTTAGTGCATTGAAAAAATTTTCCGAAATAAAGGGTCTGCAACAAAGAAATATAGAAAGCATAAAATCATTTATTAAAATGTTTGAAGGATTTATTAATCTGAGTAAAAGATTGAACCTCTATGACCTCGCATTGCGCATTGCTTATGAATCCGGGTATCTTGAGCATCTCAAACGAAGACAAAGTGAAGAAGAGATTGACCGGCGTAAGAATGTGGAAGAACTGCTCATTTCAATTAATGATTATGTTAAAAATAATCCTAGCGCTTCAATTGTGGACTATTTAGAGGGCGTTTCTCTGCGGAGTGATATTGATGACTGGTCAAATGAAAAAGTTTCTTTAATGACCATGCACAATGCCAAAGGATTGGAATTTGAAGTAGTATTTATAACTGGACTTGAGGATGGCATAATACCCCATTATAAATCCCGAGAAGAAGGAAGGTTTGAAGAAGAGAGAAGATTACTATACGTGGGTATTACGAGGGCAAAAAAGAAATTATATATCACCAATGCAAACAGGCGCAAGACCTACCAAGGCAATTTTGTTTTCACAACAACCTCGCCATTTTTAAAGGAGATACCAAATGAAGTCTTTGCTACATTATACAGATAATCAAAAGAAATTACAAAAAATTAGAAGTTTATTTCCAATAACACAAAAAGTAATCTATTTAAATCATGCAGGCACTGGACCAATGAGTTTGCTTGCAGAAAATGCAATAAAAGGGTGTATTAAGGTTTATAAAACTCAGGCTGAGTTTAACTTTAATGATTATTTTGCCGGGTTAAAGCGAAGCAGGAAGATTTTCGCAAAACTGATAAATGCGGAACCTGAAGAAATAGCCTTTACCCATAACACCTCTGAAGGAATCTATATTGCACTCATCAACTTACCATTTAAAAAGGGAGATGAAATTATTGTAATGTCTGAAGTATTCCCAGCTGTGCGCTATGTGGTTGAATACAATCTGCCGAAAATAAACAAGAAATTTGTTAGTTTTTGCGGTAAAAATCCAATTGAGGTTGTAAGAAAAAATTTGAATAAAAAAACACGCGCAGTAATACTGGACCACGCACAGTTTTTTACCGGTGAAATGATTAATCTCCAAAGCCTGTCTGAATTTTTACAAGAAAAAGGAATCTTTTTTGTGGTTGATGGTATTCAGTCTATTGGCGCGATTGAAATTAATACAAAAAAAATATCGGTTGATTTTATTGCCTGTGGCGGAGGCAAATGGCTATTTGGTCCTAGTGGCACAGGATTTTTGTATGTAAACAAAAAGAATTTTAAAAACTTAAGAAAACTGCATACTGGCTGGCTCGGCGTAAACTGGAAGAGTTTTGAAAATTTTGAAATCTCTCCCCCACTCTTTAATGATGCACGGATGTTTGAACAGGGCACGAGAAATGTTATCGGAATCAGTGGCTTAACCGAGCATATAAAAATGTTATTAGAATTTGGCAAAAAGAATGTAGAACATCGTGTGTTACAATTAAAGAATCACATGCGTCGGGGATTTCAAAAGCTTGGATTTTCTATAATCACTCCTGCAAGTGGTCCACAATCAGGGATAATCACCATAAAACCAGAAAATTCCCGTAAAATATACGGATATCTCAAAGAAAATCGAGTAACAATCTCTTTGCGTAATAATTGTCTGAGATTTTCACCCCATTTTTACAATACTGAAGAGGAGATTGAAAAAGTATTGAATTTGTTAAAAAATTTTCTGGATAATACACGATAATACACATTTATTTGTCCAGCTTTCCAAAAGGAGATTATACTTGACTTACTTTAATTTTTAAATAAAATCATTTTATGCAATTGAGAAAAACCGATGAAGACCTGAAAATCATCCAAAAATTCATCAATATTTTAAACCGCTATGGCAAATTGTATAAAGAAATATCTAAAGGTAAATTTGAGACCTATGAGGAGTATATTCGTGAAGGTTTTACTGACGAAGAAGAACTCATCAAACCAAAACTCTGGCTTGATTTTATGCATGAAATACTTGGCTTTCCAAAAGATGAATATATGCCTGAACACCCAGAACAGACTGGTTTGGCCCCAGATTTTACACCCAGAGATTTAAGAGCACATGCTTTTATTTTTGAAATCAAAGGCTCTGATTGCCAGGATTTGTCCGCCCATTATAGCAAACTTCAAGATTATATTA
>Ga0172364_10000250_pt1 | contig 36467 bp, 32 predicted proteins | sample LakKivSesite10cm_FD_114545 | JGI IMG/M metagenome (GOLD analysis project Ga0172364, IMG submission 114545) | Sediment microbial communities from Lake Kivu, Rwanda - Sediment site 10cm | ecosystem: Environmental > Aquatic > Freshwater > Lake > Sediment | place: Rwanda: Western Province, Lake...
CCATTGAAAAGACAAATCCATTGTCTGAGTTATGGCGACTTTGATGGAGATGGCGATATAGAAATCATTGCTGCGACAAAGTATGGCAATATTTATGTGTATAACCACGATGGCACCCCTTATGGTTCAGTAATCGTTGATACAATTACAACTTTTCTTGCAATCGGTGATATAAATAATGATAATGCTGAAGATATTGTGTTCGGCTCAGGATTTTATCTGCGCGTACTTGACGGCAAAACACTCACGCCATTAGCAAATTTTCCATTCCGCACCGATGGTATAATCCTTGGTGCACCATTATTATTTGATATAAATAGTGATAATAAATTAGAAATTATCTTCGGCTCAGAAGACCGAAATTTATACTGTATAAAAGAAGACGGTACAAATGTTCAAAAATTCCCCGTCTATCTCAATGCCTGGATTTATTCAACACCCTGTGTTATTGATAAAAATAATAAAAAAATTGGGGTGCTTGGTTCTGATGGTAGGTTCTGGCTTATTAATAAGGATGGAATAATAAAAGAGTTTACAAATTCCCAACACAACATGCTCACATATGCCTCACCAGTTGTTGGTGATATGGACCGGGACGGTAAACCAGAGTGCGCAATTGTAAATGGCTATGGTACTTTTTATATCTATGGTGAAGATTCATTAGAACAGAAATTTGAGACCTGGATTGATACAGTTTTCTATTATACACCCGCGCTTGCGGATATTGACAAAGATGGCTATCTTGAAATTATCTCACCAAACAGCAGCAAGACCTTATATGTCTTTAATCGCAATGGCACAATTGAGAATAATTTTCCATTGACCACAGACCAATATATACTTTATCCACTTCTCGTCGCCAATCTTGATACGATAACTGGCGAAGAAATTATCTTTGGACTCGGCCCAAAAGATTCTTTAAGCTCAGGACAGTTAAAGTTAATCTATAACCGAAATCGGGAATTTGCATTTTCTCCATTATTTGGTGATGGCGGATTTTCTTCACCGGGTTTTGTTGCTGATATTGATGGCGATGGTGATTTAGAACTCGCCTGCGGCAGTGATTCAGGCAAGATTTACATCTGGGACTTTCCTGGAACAACGGCTACTTGGTGTGGTTATATGAATTCAAATAAAAACTGGGGTTTATATGCCGGAACATATACGGATATTGTTTCATCAACCCAGTTAGTCGGCTCATTTTATATCTATCCATCACCAGTAAAAAAGCGTGCTACTGCACGATTCTACCTATATCAGGATGCTGAAGTAAAGGTAGATATTTTAGATATTACCGGACACAGGATTGGTGGGATGGCAGTTCCCAATCCTGTAGCAAACGAATACAATGAAGCGTATTTTGATTTTCAGAACCAGTCAAATGGTGTTTATATCGCACGGGTTGAGGCAAAAAATAGTAGTAAAAGGGAAGTGAAATTCACGAAGTTTGCTGTGCTTAGATGAAAAAAGAAGGCTAAAATATGGTTCAAGCGGTGAATAGAAGACCATAATCATGGAGGTCCTGTGTTTTTAACTTTATCACTTATCTTATTTCAGAGTATGAATCCTATTCTTGCCTCGGCAATTATACCAGGCTGGGGTGAATTAATACTTCAAAAAAAGAATGAGGCAAGGACATTCTTTATTATTGAAGGTTCACTTTGGTTTTCATATTATACATTCAACTGGTTCGGTCATAAGTTAGAGTCTTCTTCAAAAATATATGCCTTTGAGCATGCGGGTGCAAATCCACTCCGTAATGACCAAGAATACTTTGATAATCTTGAAGACTACAATTCTTCAGATGACTATAACCTGATAGTAGAACGGGATGCAAGTTTATATTACCCTAATGATCCGGTAAGACAACAGGAGTATATTCAAAAGTATGGTTATTTTGGTGATGACCAGTGGGAATGGGATACCCTGACGAACTGGAATATCTACTGGCGGAGGAGAAAGATTGCAAGAGAAAATCTGCGACGGGCCTCTTTTATGACCGGCTTTATGCTCATCAACCGCATCGTTTCAGTATTAAATGTTGCAGTATTCAAACAGGAATCAGGATTGGGTTTAGAAGTAGAACCCGGGAAAATCGGTTTATCCTACAGATTCTAAGCAGTAATACCAGTACATCTTTCCAGCAGGGTTGAAATTTATTTAACAATGATCAATTTTTTTGCCTGTCTCTCTTTACTGGTCTTAAGAACAAGAAAATAAATTCCTGATGGCAAATCTATAGTATCAAACCTTAATCGATGTTGACCGGCAGACATGTTTCCTGCAAAAACTGTCTTTACTTGTTGGCCGCAGAGGTTATAGAGTTTGAGTGCAACAACATCAGATTTTTTGAGATTGAAGCAAATATCAGCAGTGATATGAATGAGTTGAGGATTAACTGTAAAGTTAAGAGATGGCACGGACAACTGGGAGTTTTCTTTAATTGCTAAATTCCAGTCAAGATTGTAAAACATCTGTGCCCATTTATCAACCAATACTATCGCGGTGTCTGGTGTTTGATAAATATTGTGCCAGTTGGCAAATAGAATAGCAAATACTAAAATAACACTTGAATCCGGCATAAGTTGGAATGGTCCACTTGCCATTAAAAACCTCTGGTCATCAGATTGTGGAATTATTGTATCATAAGGTTCATACTGACCAGTTTTGAAATTATAACCAGCAAGGGTCAAATAACGTTCATTATCTTTATTCGGCTCAAGACTCAGGGTAAACCTTTTGAATGCAGTCATACCTAATTGAGGATTTTCTGAGGCATCACGCCAGTCATAGACTCCATCATTATCCACATCCCATTTGGATGGTGGTAGGTTATTCACATAATAGCTGCTATCACGTTCATATTGATCTGGTATTTCATCCTGGTCTTTATCCTGTCCAAATTCCAAGTCAAAGGGCGTCTGCAAAAAATCCATACCAATTACGCCATAAGCTCCTTCATTCTCAAATTGATAAGCAAGGTTATCAACCCAGAGCGATTCGTCATCTATTACATACCACTTGCCAATTATAGCGGTGCAGATGTCATTGATTATTGATAGGTCACAATCCGAACAATAACCAATGTATAAATCCCTGAGGGATTTAGGCAGAACATTTTTTACTTCGAGGGTGATAAAAACGATATCGGTAATCCTGGGTAAATCCCAGGCATAGACGGTTTGATAGACCTCTATCCCAATGGGTCTTGTATCACCGGGTATATGATAAATAGAGTCACAATCATTGTAGCAGCACCAGGAGTCCTGGTCAGAGAACACTTGTTGTGGTGCCATTGGAAAACTTTCCACAGGTGCGGGCCAGGGATTGGGATACATATAGATGATTACATAAGGTGCGCTTGGGTCCTGTTGATATAAACCAGGGGCAAATTCAGCCTCACCGCCATGCGGGCCATAACCAATTGTAACGAGTGTATCTCCGATAATTGAATCTATTGCACCAAACCAGATGCCCGAACCAAATATGTAACTATGTCCACTCCCTTTTGGCCAGTAGCAGGGTCTTCCTAATGGACCATAGTTTGTTATAACAAATTCAATCTGATTTATATTATGCATCTCTGTATCCCAGACCCGGCCACCAAGCAGGTATGGTGGGCTGGTATTAAGATTAACCAACCAAAAAATTAATAAATACATAAAACCTCCTCTGCTAATATATATTATACTATAAATTTGTGAAATTTTTGTGAAATTTTAATTTTCTGCCGATTCATTACGGCCTCAAACATTTGTCTGTATTTGTCTGCCTTTTCAATTGCCCAGTTATCATACCAGCCAGTAGCAAAGCCATTTTTATAAATATTTAACAAACCTTTATATTTCATCCCCTTCTTCTTTTCAATCTTTAATTCTTTTTTCAGGTCTTCAAAATCATCAATATCAGAAATAATATACAAATCCGGAGAAATTTGATAAAAACCAGAATGAACCAGAACCGGGTCTTCAATATTGTAACCATTCAAAGTTTGTCTGATATGGTAAACTGCCTTTCGCAGACTATCATAACCCTGTTTTAAACCCGATTTTTTCCAGAAAATTTCAATTAAATTGTCCTGATTTATTTCCTTATCTTTATTGAGCAATAGATAAAATAGTAATTTCTTTGCCTTATTTGTTTTCCATTCCCCATCTTTTACCTGCCTTCCATTAATGTATAATCTTGGAACTCCGAAAAAGAAGGCATTTATAACATAAATCCTACGGGATTTTCTCAATAAAGAAAATATATAATCATTCTCAATATTCTTTTTTATTATAAATTTTAGTAACCATGATTGCTTTTTTAATTCTTCTAATAAAAGATAATCATAACCCATATTCTTTGTCATTGTAATCACCCGCCTTAAAAATCTTATCGCTTCATTCAGTCTGTTCTGCCTGTAAAAAATATTACAAAATGCAAGATTTATCAAAAATAACTCAAGGACAAGGTTGTATCTTCGGGTAAGTCTGTTTGCTTCGGCAAAAATTTTTTCTGCCTCATTATAATCCTCTTGAGCAACTTTTAACTGACCCTGTAACATAAGGATAGAAACAGCTTCTGCATCCTTTGTCTTTTTCAGCTCCCAGATTTTGTTTAAGACTTTCTGCGCCTCTGTAAATTTCTCTTCTAAAATTTCTACTTTGCATAATTCTGTAAGGGTATTGATGATAAGATACGGAATTCTGAGTTTTTCATAGATTTCAAGCGCCCTATTGATAAATTCCCGCGCCTTTGTTAAATCATTCTTTTGCTGACACAGGAGACTGTATCCACGCCAGATATTTGCCTGTGACCAGGGGTCATTAAAAGGCTTACAGACCTCTAAACCAGAATCAAGAATCATTTCTGCATCATCTGTATAACCAAGTAACAAAGCAATTCGTGCGCCATTAAAAAAACCTGCCCCACAACCTAAAGAAAAATGTTCTTTTAATAGCTGAACTGCCTGAGAAATTTTTGAATATGCACTTTGCAGATTCCCTTGTTTGTACTCATTCATTGCCCAGTTATTGAGTATGCTTGTTTTCAGTTCTTGATAACAATACTTTTCAGCAATCTTAAATGCTTTTTTAAAATACTTCTTTGCCTGCCGAAGGTTTTTGCCACCAATCGTATTATTGATGGCACCCATAGAATTAAGGGCAGAAGCTTTAATAAGATTGAAATTTTTAGGACAGGTTTTCAAAACCTTTAAAAGATTTCTTCTTGCCTGTTTAAGATTACCTTCGTTGATATTGACACCAGCGAAGGCGTAGATTATCTCAGCCTTTAACCCAGGTTCTTTCTTACTCCCATTTAAAGCCTTTGTTAAAATTTCCTTCGCCTCTTTTAAATCACCAAGATAACTTAGGGCTTCACCATAGCATTTTAGAAGCAATGGATTCTTATTACGCAGTCCCTCTGGAAGTTGTTCAATTGAGGAACACAATATAAGATATTTTCCCTGCTCAAGCATCTTCTTTGCCACAAGTTTAATTGTCTTTGTTGCAGAAACGAAATCCTGAACCAGAATATAGTATTTTAGTGCCTCATCTTTGTTGATATTATACCAGTACTCTCCCAGACGGCGATAGATTTCTTCTTTTCTTTTTTCATCAATTAGTTTGTTTTTCAAAAATTCCTGAAACAACGAATGAACTCTATAACTACCGTCAGGCAGAGAAAAAATAAACGCATTACGCCGAGAAAATTCTTCGAGAATTTTATGACAATCTTTTCTTCTGCTAACAACCTGACAGATATCAGCATTCAGATAATCAAGCAAGGACCAATCAATGAGAAATTGCTGATTTTCTTGCGATTCACTTTCAAAAACCTCACGTGCAAAGTAGTCAAATATATTCCTTGTAATCTTTTCGTAATCATCCTGAAGCTTTTTGAAAAAAGAATCTCCTTTTAAACCTTGCACTGTCTCGTATGATTGTAGCATAAGACGGAGACAGGCAGGCCAGCCTTCTGAATGTTCATAGAGCCAGTCTATTTCTGCCTGACTTAGTTTTACAGAAAATAATGCAGTCAATAATGCCTGAACTTCTTCCCTGGTAAAACGAAAGATATCCGTATTCATCTCAAATATTTCGCCCCGTGCCCTCAATTGTGCAAGGGAAATTGAAAGTTCAGTTCTGGTGCTGATAATAAAATGCAAACTCCCTGGTAAATGAGTTAGAAAATAAGAAATGATACTATCTATCGATGAGGATGGAATGAGTGTATGATAATCATCAAGAATTATAAAAGTATCTTCTTTAATGGTTTGTATAATTTCGTTAATAAAAGTACCCAGCACAATGCCCGATATTCTTTCTGGTAGATTGTAAAATTGAGTTAATCTTTGTATTTTTTCACCAAATCCTTGATTAATCTTTCGAAAACCAGCAATTAAATGTGATAAAAAAACAGCCGGGTCATTATCTTCTTTTTCCAGATGATAATACACAAAAGGCATTTTTGCCTCTGCGAAGAACTGGGAAAGGAGCGTGGTCTTACCATAACCTGCACCAGCACAGAGGACAATCAATTTTTTTTCTATATTCTGGAAAATTAGATTGATCAAGCGACCGCGATAAAGGGTTCTGGGATTTATCTGGGGCAACTGAAGTTTGCTCAGCAACACAAAACTTTCACTTACCATAATACAAAATATAATCTAAATTTTAGTTGTGTCAATACAAAAAGCGGATGTGAGTTCGGTAAATTTTTTCTACATCTTTAAGAGTACACCTGCCCAGGTAAAACCAGCACCAAAAGCAACCAGTAGAACATAATCACCCTGTTTGACCCTGCCTTCAGCAAGGGCTTCAACCAAGGCAATTGGTATGGATGCTGCTGAGGTATTGCCATATTTTTCAAGATTTACATATACTCTGTCCATCGGTATATCAAGCCTCTTTGCTGTCGCCTCAATAATCCGGATATTCGCTTGGTGTGGAATTAAAAGCGCAACATCTTTTGATGACAAATTTGCCTTTTCTAAGGTTTTAATTGCCGCCTCAATCATTGCCCGAACCGCAAGTTTAAAAACCTCATTCCCTTCCATTTTGATATAATGGAGTTTCTTTTTTAGCGACTCCTCAGATGCAGGAATTCTTGAACCACCCGCAGGTTGGTGTAAAAGTTTCCAGTCTGCACCCTCGGACGCAAAATATGAAGCGATTATTCCCCGACTATCTTCGTTACTCTTTTTAATAATTGCCGCACCTGCACCATCACCGAACAATACACACGTCGCGCGGTCGGTAAAATCCGTTATTTTAGTCAATGTTTCGGCACCGATTACAAGAATATTGTCAAAACCATTTTTTACCATTGAGTCAGCAATGCCTAAACCATATAAAAAACCACTGCACCCTGCAGAAATATCAAATGCCATAATCTCCCTTGCACCGATCTTACTCTGAACAATGCAGGCAGTCGAAGGAAAGAGCATATCTGGAGTTGCAGTCCCTAGAATGATCACATCAATCTCTTCTGATTTCATACCCGCATTCTCAATTGCCCTTTTTGCAGCAACAACTGCCAGGTCGCTGGTAGCGGTTTTATCATCGGAAATATGGCGCTCCCTTATGCCCGAACGTGTTCTAATCCATTCATCAGATGTTTCAACAATCTTTTCAAGGTCAAAATTGGTCAAGATCTTTTCAGGAACATAAGTTCCAATACCTGCTATATACGCTCTCATTTTTTTATCACCTTTCTTATTTCTTCAATAATATTGAATTCCACACACCTCATTGCCATATTTATAGCATTTTTTAGGGCATACGCTGAAGAATGGCCGTGACACACAATAACCACACCATTTACACCCAGGAGTATACCTCCACCATATTCCTCATAACTGAATTTAGCCTTCAAATCTTGCATTGCTGGTTTTACCAGAAATTGTCCGAATCTGCGGCGCATTGCTGCATCAACTGTCTCTTTTAACATATACCAGAGTGCATCAACAATGCCTTCGGAATATTTTAACAATACATTACCCGTAAATCCATCCGTGATAATCACATCGACAAAACCTTTCATTAAGTTGTTGCCTTCTATATTTCCAATAAAGTTAATATTCCCTTGTTTTAGTAACTGGTATGCCTTCTGCCGAACCTCATCACCCTTTACACTCTCAGAGCCAATATTTAATAATCCAATACGGGGGTTTTCTTTTTCCAGGGCAACCCTGGCAAAAATTGCGCCCATAATCCCATAATAAAATAAATCAATCGGCCTGGGCTTAATGTTTGCACCGACATCAATCATTATTGAATAGCCGGATTCAGTGGGCAATGTAATTCCGAGCCCGGGTTTTGAATTTTCTTCGATAGGCCCAAGCTCAAAAAAACTGAATCCCATTATTGCACCAGTATTGCCTGCACTAATCAAACCATCAATCTCTTTATTCTTCAGCATTTTAAATAGTATACCCATAGAAGAATCCTTTTTTTGACGCACTGCGACTGTGGGAATTTCATGCATACCAACGACCTCTTCAGCAATGCGGTAGTCAAAACCTAAATTGTGCACTTCAAGTTCATAATCACCTTTACCAACAACAATAACCGCTTGTTTACATTCTTCTTTTAATGATTTTAATGCCTCAATCTCACTTCTTGGTGCACTGTCTGAACCCATCAGGTCAAACCCAAGTTTCAAAATTACCTCACTTACATTAAAAGATAGAAATTTGGTATATTGGAGAACTACCCTGATAAGCCATAACCTATGTTTTTTCCTTCTTTTCTTTTGGTGGAACCACAAGGGTATCTTTGTAATTGCCACAAACCGGGCATACCCGATGGGGTAATTTGGGGCTATGACATTTTGGACATTCAATATAATTTATGGGCGCCATCTTGAACTGGGAACGTCTTTTATTCTTTCTTGAACGTGAATGTCGCCTTTTTGGAACGGGCATATTTCAACTCCTTTTTTATATTAAACAGGATACATATTCACTGCTTTGAACCATTTATTGAGAAAATCTATTCTCTTCTTTTTATCTTCAGACAGAACAAAGGGTCTGCCCCGGCAGTCAATTATTATTCCAACTACACCACCGTTCAAAACTGCATCCACAACTTTACCCTTACCATTTCCAACATCAAAACCACGTTCGGACTGTAGTATAAATTTTGCCTTTTTGTCCACGGGCAATGGAATTAATTCAACATCACCAAATTTCATCGTCTTCTCACTTGTTCCATTTTCGCCTTCAATCTTTACCTTCAGAACATTAATCCCATCACGACCTTCACCCACTGGTGCAATAGAATATCCTAAGGGCACAAGGCAATCTTTATTAAATACCTCAGTTGCGGATTGTTCATGTACTGTAGAGAGAACACCAAGATGTGGCATCATAAATATTGAATCAACTGCAAGTTTTGTAATCCCCTGGGGCAGAAATGAATCAATCATCATTAGGGCTGCCTGATTGCGTCGTGGCGCATGTGAGAGAATACCACCAGAGCCGATTAAAAGATTTAGTGCCATCAAATCAATCAGAGTCTCACCCGTCATTGTCTGGGCAAATGTATCTGAAATGGTCCGCTCCTGCTGAACACCCTTTAAACCCACTGCCATTGATTTATGCTGTTCAAAGGCAAGCCTTAATGCCTCACGTGCGATTGCCTGTTCAATCTTTAAATCCTCCAGGGTATGAGGAACGGTCGTGGGTCTGATCATCTTGTTTCTAATTCTATTTCTCAAATCCCTCTCATCAATCTCGAATGGCAACCAACGGACGATGTTTTCAATTCCGGATTCAGCAAGGACATTACTGATTGAATAAGACATTCCTAAGTTGGCACTTACAGTACGATTAAATACACCTTGAAAAACTGAGAAGACATCAGTGGTTGCCCCTCCAATATCCACTCCGATTGCTGTGATGTTTTCTTTTCGGGCAACTGTTTCCACAAGTAGTCCAACTGCCCCCGGTGTTGGCATAATGGGTGTATCGGTCATTTCCATAAGTTTCTTATAACCCGGGGCATGGGCCATCACATGTTCCATAAACTGGTCATGAATTTTGTGCCGGGCTGGATTAAGATTCTCCCGTTCCAGGACCGGCCTGATATTTTCAACTACTACCAGCGCAGTATTCTCCTTAAGAATATCTAATATTACCTGCCGCGCATCCTTATTACCCGCATATATTACAGGTAATCTATAACCCACCCCAAACCGGGGTTTTGGATCTGCTGCCCGAATGAGTTCTCCAAGTTCTACAACGTGGGATATTGTACCACCATCAACTCCACCTGAAAGAAGAATCATATCTGGCCTTAAGTTTCTAATTCTTTCAATCTTTTCGTGGGGAAGGCGGCCATCATTTGATGCAATTACATCCATTACAATTGCACCTGCGCCAAGTGCGGCACGTGCTGCACTCTCCGCAGTCATTGTCAGCACAACACCTGCTACCATCATTTGCAAACCACCACCCGCAGATGAAGTGGAAACATAAAAATCTACTCCCTCAGAATCCTTCACCTGTTTTATTATCTCTTCACCATCAAGTACCCTGACATTTGCCAGTTCTTCAACCTCACGCACAGCATTCAACACACCTTTGGTCACATCTTCAAATGGTGATTCCACAGTGGTCGGTGCCTCACCACGCACAATCAGACGATATTCCTCTCCCTTTTTTTCAATCAATATTGCCTTGGTCGTAGTGCTTCCACAATCAGTGGCGAGAATTCTTTTCGGCTCTTTTATGTTCATGCCACTCCTCCTCAAGATGTTCAATTTCACAGATCAATTTTTCAATATTATTCCGGTCCTCTAACATTACTGCAATCTCCTCGTATTCTTGATATGTAAAAAATGCCCGGTAAAATGGCTGCATAAAAATCATCAATTGATTGCCTAAAAATGTTAATGGCTTTGATGATTCCAAAAAAACAATAGCTACTGGTGATAGTCTTAAATCAACAACCCGACGGGCAATTTTATTAATTAAAATTTTTTTTCTTTCTTCGGTTATTTCAAACTTTACTTCTGCCATCTGAGTTTTAATTCTCTTACTGCGCGAACCTCATCCAGGCGCCTTACCGGCGTATTGTGTGGTGCAGATTTTAGAACCTCGGGATTCTCTTTCGCCTCTTTGTAAATCAGCTTCATTACCTCAATGAATTGTTCAAGTGTCTGGCGGGATTCACTCTCAGTTGGTTCAATCATTAACGCCTCACTCACAATTAGTGGGAAATAAACTGTGGGTGCATGGAAACCAAAATCAAGCAAACGTTTTGCTACATCCAAAGTCTTTACGCCATAATCCTTTAAATTTTTACCTGAGAGCACACCCTCGTGCATACAGAATCCTGGATAGGTAAGATAATAATAATCTTTTAAACTCTGGATTATGTAATTGGCATTGAGGATTGTGGCGCGGGAAATGGCATCGAGACCATCTTCGCCAATTATTCTCAAAAATGTATATGCGCGCACCATTATTAAAAAATTTCCAAAGAATGACTGGACTTTACCAATGGAATCTGGTAGGTCATAGTCAAAATAATAAGTATTATCCTTTTCTCTAATAACTGGAACGGGCAAAAATTGCTCAAGTGTCTTGCGTACTGCCACGGGACCTGAACCTGGTCCTCCACCGCCATGGGGTGTGGAAAATGTCTTATGGAGATTAAAATGGACCGCATCAAAACCAAGGTCACCTGCCCTCACCAGTCCGAACAAGGCATTTAAATTAGCACCATCAAGATATAATAATCCACCCTTGGAATGTACAATCTCTAATATTGTCTTGATATTCTTTTCAAATAACCCCAAGGTATTGGGATTGGTAAGCATCAGTCCAGCAACCTCTGAAGTCATTAATTCATTTAATTTATTAATATCAACGAGCCCCTGTGAATCTGAACCAAGGGTTTTGGGTTTAAATCCAGAAAAATTTACACTCGCGGGGTTTGTGCCATGGGCAGAATCAGGAATCAATACATACTTTCTTGGTTCACCTTTTTTCTTAAAATACGCCTTGAAAATACTGATTGCAGTAAATTCACCGTGTGCGCCTGCCGCTGGTTGAAGTGTAATCGCATCAAGATTTACAATCCTTTTCAGATATTCGCCGAATTCATACATCAGTCTTAACGCACCCTGGACTGTTTTTTCAGGTTGTAATGGATGGAGATGGGCAAAACTTGGATACCTGCAGGTCTCTTCGTTAATCTTAGGATTGTATTTCATGGTACAGGAGCCAAGCGGATAAAAACCTTTATCAACATGGTGATTCAGGGTTGAAAGATTGACAAAATGCCGCATAATCTCTGGTTCGCTAACCTCAGGTAATGGCGCAAGTTTTTTACGACGGAATTCTTCGGGTAAACTCACATTAGGCACATCAAGTGCAGGAAGTGAATAGCCCTTTTTTTCAGATCTTGAAATTTCAAATATCAAATCCATTAGCGTCCCACTGTCTTTATAAACCTTTCAAATGAGCGGTCATAGGTTTGTTCAACATCTGACGGAAAACAACACGCAGGTAGTTCATTGTGTTTTAAATGGTAGCGCAAACAATCACAGCATTTGCCTTTTCTTGAACAGGGCTCATAAGTGCAGTTGCAATCCTTTTTGTTCTTTTCTAAATTGCATTCCATAGGTAATTATATATAATTTTTTCCTGATGTCAACCCAGCGTTGCTTGTTAAATAGCATAGTTTAATGGCATGGCAGGCTGTAGGGTTTTAAGTAAGTGGTTACTGTAGTTTTTAAAGCCATTGGCTATGCCTTTTACCATAATCTATGACCAATAACCTTTACCTAGCCATTTAGACCTTGATTTTTCAAAAATTTGAACTACAATTTAACTAAAAAGAAGATTAAAAAAGGCACAAGGAGGTTTTATGCCTTCTAAAAAAAGTTTCTTATGTTTATTGTTTTACTATTTTTTAACCCTGAGTGTGGTTCAGGCATATACATATAATGTTGGTCCTGGTATGCCTTACGATAGTATCGGTGCTGTGCCCTTAGAATCATTGAATCCTGGAGATACTGTTAAAATCCATTATCGTTCAACACCATACTATGAAAAATGGGTTATCGCCCGGAGCGGCACCCAAAATTCACCGATTGTATTTTATGGTGTACCTTCAGGCAGTGGTGAATTACCTGTGATTGACGGTAGAAATGCAGTCACCAGGCTCCAGCTTGATTACTGGTCTGAAAGCCGAGGTATAATCAATATCGGCGGCTCAAGTATTCCAAACCAGACACCGAATTATATCATCGTTGAAAATTTAGAGATAAGGAGTGCACGTCCGCCCTATTCATTCTACGATGACCAGGGACAGTTAACAAATTATGCCAGCAATGCTTCAACAATTTATGTCGTAGAAGGAAGCAGTATCACAATAAGTAATTGCATTCTGCACGATTGTGGTAATGGATTTTTTGTTGCCTATCAGGGAAAAAATATCCTTGTTGAGAAATGCTGGATATATGATAATGGTATTGAAGGCAGTATCTATGAGCATAACAATTATACTGAGGCACAGGGCATTATCTTCCAGTTCAATTATTTTAGCAATCTTCGAACCGATTGCTTAGGTAACAATCTCAAGGACCGTTCATCAGGTTGTATTATACGGTATAACTGGATTGAGTATGGCAATCGCCAGCTTGACCTGGTTGATTCAGATTATCCAGATATATACAATGATACAACATATCGTAAGACATTTGTCTATGGTAATATCCTGATTGAACAGATCGATGAAGGAAACAGTCAGATTGTCCATTATGGTGGTGATAGTGGAGATACTACACATTACCGGCACGGTCGTTTCTATTTTTATAATAATACAGTCGTCTCTAAACGCTCAGGAAATACTACACTCTTTCGTCTATCAACCAATCTTGAATCCTGCGATGCAAGAAATAATATATTTTATGTAACCGCCTCAGGTAATTGCCTGGCAATGCTTGCGGAAAATGGTCTTCTTGTAGTGAGGCACAACTGGCTTAAACCTGACTGGGTAATTTCCCATAGCACTTTTCAGGGTACATTTATTGATTCAGGTGGGGTAGTAACTGGTAATGAACCAGGCTTTGTTGACTTCAATAATGAGGATTTTCATCTTATTGCGACATCCCAGTGTCGTGATGCAGGCACAAACCTCGCTCCACAAGTTCTACCTAATCATAATGTTATTTATCAATATATAAAACATCACCAGTATGAAAATCGTCCAAATGATGGGATATTTGATATCGGTGCATTTGAATATAGCACTGGCGGCGTTATCAATGAAATGGAAGAACAGTTTAAATCAGAGCCATTGCCTACATATATTGCAAAAGATATGCTGCGGTTCTCAATTCAAGAGCCAGGTAGAATTTTACGTATTTATGATTGCCAGGGCAGGATAATCCACGATTCAGGCAAACTCAATTCAGAAACATATCGATGGAATGGAGACAATTTACCTACGGGTGTGTATTTTTATATCTTCAAGGACCCGAAAATAGATTTCAAGATATCCGGAAAAATAATCCTTATAAAATAAGAGAGTAATTTCTCTACGTCAATTAATTTAACCCATTAACCATTTAACCAATTACTCCATTCAATAGAAAGCTCTGAAAAAGTATTCATCGCTCTCAAGATCTCTGGATTTTTTCAGAAGTTTTAAATATATGTATTGACAATCTAAGTTTTATGAATATAATACTCTATTATTAGAAAAGGAGGTATGGTGACAAATTTACATTTTAACTTTAAAGATGTTTTCCGTGCAGGAAGACTTGGTTTCAGTGCCAAAAAGATGTGGCTAAGCTTTCTTGGTTTGTTGCTCGGTGGCATTGGTTATGCAATTCTCTCTTATCTTGCCTTCCTTGCCGCCGGCTTTGAGATAAGTGAAATTTGGTCATATTATCGGCTAATGCCATTTTACAGTCAAGAAATGGGGTTTCCCTGGTATTCCTGGGTATTATGGATAGCAGGAATTATCTGGTGGCTATGTGTGGCACTAATTAGCGGCGTTGCGGTTTCAAAGGTTACTTATGAGCAGTTAAAGGGTGATGAATTTTATGAGATAAAAGAGGCGATAAAATTCGCGCTGAAGAATGGTAAGTCAGCAATAATGGCGCCCCTGGTTCTGATTATCTTTATCATCTCATTGATTATAATGGGCATAATTCTGGCACTGATAACGTGGATACCATACTTTGGTCAATTATTCTTCTCTATAATGGCAATCCCTGCATTCTTTGTTTGCATTTTTGTGCTTTATTTAGCAATTGTTACGATTGTTACTTTTGTTATTGGACCCTCAATAGTTGGTACCACGGGTAACGATACATTTGATACACTCTTTGAATCTTTTTCTGTGATAAATGACCAACCCTGGCGTTTTATAACCTATGAATTTCTGTTAAGAATTGTGCTGGTCATTGGCGTTGGCATTCTCGGTTTCTTTGCAGCAAAGGCGATCTTCTTATGTTATACGGTTATTGGAATCATTGTGCCAGCAGAAAAAATTGGTAATATATTTACCAATGCCGCCTACTATGTAAAACTATTCATCCCTCCTTTTTGTCCTGAATCAATCCAGAATTTCATCACCAGATATGTAGAATGGATTGGTATGACCAATCTATTATTTCCATCAGAATATGTTTCTGCTTATGAAGGTTGGGCTGGCGCGATCGCCTCATTTATTTTAGGCATAATCTACTATCTCATAATTCTCGGTGTAGTTTCTCTTGGTTGTTCAATATACTGGGCAGGAAATACGCTTATATTTACGGTGCTCGTTAAGAAGAAAGATGACAAAAATCTTCTTGAGATAAAAGAGGAAATCTTTGAGGAAAAGAAGGAAGAAGAAAAAACTGAAGAAAAAGAAGAGGAGAAAAAAACCAAAAAGTCTCGCAAAAAAGAAGAAGAACCAACTGAAGAAAAACCAGCCGAGGAAGAAAAAAAAGAATAAAATAATCATTATTTAACATAAATACTGTGAGGCAATGGAGTTTCAATGATTCCATTGCCTCAGGATTTAAATGATTAAATCTTGATTACACACATAAAAAATTATGAAGTGCGGTTATGTAACCATAGTTGGAGAACCGAATGTTGGCAAATCTACCCTGCTCAATCGCCTTATAAATACCAAACTTGCTGTTGTTAGTAAGAAACCCCAGACAACTCGCAATAAAATCTTAGGCATATTGACCGAAGCCGACTACCAGTGCCTTTTTCTTGATACTCCGGGTATTTTTGAACCAACCTATGAACTTCAGGAAAGGATGGTCACTGCAGTACGGGAAGCGATACAAGATGCGGATATTTTAATCTGGGTTGTAGACCCCTTTTTCAAACCAGAACGATTTTCTGTGAAATTCCGGGATTTCTTTAACGGGAAAATTCTATTTATCACAATAAATAAAATCGATTTAATAAAAAAATCCGAGTTATTACCACTCATTGAAAAACTTAAGGTTTATAATGTTGAAGAGATATTTCCTATTTCTGCACTCAATGGCGATGGCGTTGATGATTTGAAGAAGGTAATTTTTGAAAAATTGCCAGAAGGACCATTTTTATACGAATCAGACCAGATTTCAGATCAACCTGAAAGATTTTTTGTGAGTGAATTGATCCGGGAAAAACTATTCCAGAATTTAAAGAAAGAGATTCCGTATGCAACTTGTGTGATGATTGAAGAGTTTAAAGAAAAGGAAGTAGGAAAAACATATATCCGTGCAGTAATTTATGTAGAAAGAGAAACACAAAAAGGAATTTTGATTGGCAAGGAAGGTAATTTATTAAAAAAAATCGGAACTGAGGCACGAAAGGAGATTGAAAACTTTCTTGGTAGAGGGGTCTACCTCGATTTGTGGATAAAGGTAAAAGAAAAATGGCGCAAAGATCCAAAGTTCTTAAAAGAACTCGGCTATTAATCTGGTTAAATTCTTAAATGGCAATTAGTTAAATATTATTATTTTTAACCATATAACCAATTGTTATTTAGACAACAAAGGGGGTCTTATGGGAATAAAAAAGATAAAGATTGTATCTCCCGAAGGGGCAAATGTCATATGTGGCCAGACACATTTCATTAAAACGGCCGAAGACCTTTATGAGGCACTAGTAAATTCTGTACCTAACATCAAGTTTGGTATTGGATTCTGTGAGGCATCAGGACCCTGCCTTGTGCGCTATGAGGGTAATGACCCTGAACTGGTTAATCTCGCAAAGGATTATGCGTTTAAAGTCGGCGCAGGTCACTTTTTCATTATCTTTATTAAAAATGCCTACCCATTGAATGTTCTTGATAAAATAAAGAACTGTCTTGAAATTCTTAATATCTTTTGTGCCACTGCCAATCCTGTAGAGATATTATATGTTGAGGATGAACAGGGTAAAGGTGTTGTTGGTGTAATTGATGGCTTTGCTTCAAAGGGCGTTGAGGATGATAAGGCACGCAAAGAACGGTATGAATTTTTAAGGAAAATCGGTTATAAACTTTAATCTATTCACCAAAATATTTTTGATTGACCATCTTTATAAATTCCTGCTGTTCTTCAGGAGTGAGTTCATAAACCTCATAAATTGGTTCTTTATTAACATCGCTTGGTTTGGGTTGGGCAATCTCTTTTGGCGCGGGTCGGAAAAACAGAAAATAGATTATGCCCATTGCACCGAGGGCACTGGCTGCCACTGGAAGAACAATATGGAACGGAAATGGTGATTTTGGTTTCGTAAGCGCAATCTTCTCATGGACTGAAATTAAAAATTCTTCCCAGTATACTTCGTCCTCTTCAAAATCCGGGAAAGAGCAACAAACATCAATACACTGGCTAATGAATTGAAATTCTTCGGCGCAGATGGGACACTGATTGATATGGGCAATTATAATCTCTTTCTCTTCGAGCTCTATATCACCTATAATCAAATCAACAATTCGTTCTTGAATTTCAAAGCAATTCATACCTTCCCCCTGAGATAATTCTTTAGATTCTTGACTGCGAGATGATAATTCACCTTCACTGTATTAACCGGTTTTTTTAATATTGCACTTATCTCCTGATAAGGTAAATCTTCTAATGCCCGCAATGTGAATACACTCTTCTGAACTTCAGGCAATTTTGCAATGGCATTATAAATCGTCTCTTTTAATTGTTTCTTTTTATATCGCTCCGCCGGGTCATCCTTGGGTATATCTAAAATTTCATCATTTATCTCTTCTGTCGGACGCTCTTTTTTCATATAATTTATGCAATTATTAACTGCAATGCGATATAACCAGGTTGTAAATCGCGAACGACCATCAAAATTTTTTATGTTTCGATATGCCTTCAAAAATGACTCCTGTGCCATATCCTTTGCATCATCATAATTCTTCAGCATTTTATAACAGAGATTATGGATCTTAACCTCATGCCTTCGCACCAGTTCGTCAAAGGGCTCAACTTCGCCAATCTTAACAAGTTGCACGAGTTCCTCATCGGTCAGCTCCTTATATTTAGACAATTTTGTCTTAAGTTCGTTTACCTGATTAATCACTCAGTCCTTCTTTTTTAAGATAATGATATATCTCGTTCCTAAATACGCCAATTGGTTTTTTTAAATTTTTTGCAATTCTTTTTAAGTCCTGATATTCTATAGAAAATTTTTTCGTTTTATTATATTCAAAAAACTTTATATTTATATCACCCCAGGGTGAGGATATTTTTTTTATCTCTCGTTTCAATTTTAATCGTTTCTTACAAGCCATTCTTATACCCAGGGTTGTCGTTTCTTTAAAGATTGTATCAATTATTTTCTGATTATAGCCATCAGCGAGCACGGTCAGAACAATTCCTGGTCTTGAATGCTTCATAATGACAGGTGTAAAAAATACCTCAAGTGCACCTGCCTCATAGAGCCGTTCCATTATCAGTTCAAAGTCCTGAGGATTCTGGTCATCGATATTGGTTTCAATAACCAGACATTCATCCGTGAGAAATTCGTTAACTTCACCTAAGAATGTTCTCAATAGATTTGGATAATTTTTAATCTTTTTTGTACCAGCACCAAGCCCGACTTTTTCAATCTTTGTAAGCAATAGTGTATCGGTAAATTCGGCAATCGTGCTCAATATTGCGGCAGCAGTTGGTGTAGTAAATTCAAAAGGAATAGATAAGAATTCCACTGGTGAATTTTTTAATAATTCGGCAGTTGCCAGATTGAATGCAGGCATTTTTCCTTCAATTGTTTTGATCAGGCCTTTACCTGCCTTTAACGGCTTTGAATAGATTTTATCAATCTCTAAAAAATCCAGGGCAACAAGCGCGCCGGTTATATCTAAAATAGTATCAACATCAGCGAGTTCATGGAGGTGTAAATGTTTTGCACCATGCACTTTTTTTTCTACATCAAATATCCGATTAATAATTTTTATAGCATTTTCTTTTATAGAATTTTTCAACTTGCTTTTACTAATCAAAGGGATAAAATCGTGCTCACGAACAGTCTTTTTTGTGATAAATTGTATCCGCTTTGCTCTTATCCCCTGATGCGAGACCGGTTCAACCTTGATCTTTAAATCCGGGATGAATTTCAATGATTGCTCAAGGTATTCTTTTTTTACCCCAAGGTCAATCAAACAAGCGAGAATCATATCACCGCTTGCCCCGAGTATGGGATCAACATATATAACTCTCATAACACTTTTATTTTATCCGAATCATAACAAAATTCAATACCCACGCACATTTTGTTTACAATGAAGCCTGTCTTGTTTGTAAACTAAATTACCAAATGTTATTCTTTAAAAATCGCGCTTGATGATTGATGTAACTGCCATCCGTGATAAACCGAACATATGTGCAATTTGTGTTTTTGAATAGCCATATTTCTTAAACAGCAGTCTTATCGCTGTGCGCCTTATCTTCAACTCCTCTCTATTTTTCGGGCCTAGAAATATCCGCTGATCGACCTGCAACTCACGACTTATAACGCTAACCATAAAAGACACGTCAACATCTTGTAATGTCCTTTGGGAATGGTCAATTATGTCATCAGAAGTTGTGTTGACCACGAACTCTTTATACCTAGTGCGCCTTTCATTTTTTTTGCCAAACTGCCCTAAAATAACATCCGGCTTTACGAAATTCTTCTGATCCAAACCAATATATGCCTTGTAGCTTGTCCATGGATAATCCTCGGGATCCTTCACAATACCTGCCTCAACGGGTTGGAGATGAATGTACCTGCTTAACCACAATCCATATTGATTCGGTTGGACGATCTTATTGTTAAATCGCTCGCCAAAAACATGACCAACCCGATTTGCGATACGATTGAAATACTGGGCGTAATCTCCATGAAGTCTGAACATGAAGTTTGAAATATTGTTCTCTTTATCATAAATGAATAAATGGACATGCCATTCCAATAGGGCGTAAGCGATGATATCAACTCCATAGAAGCTGGAGTGTTTCTCCATAAGCTTGAGATACTCACAATAATGTTCATTTGCTTTGAAAACCGGATGCCGGTCATTACCCCAGGCATAGACGTGGTGATAAAGGCTTTCACCACACGATCTTTTCTTCCAAACCATTAATTATCTCCAATTCCATCAGCAATTCCATTAGTATATAACAAACATACAACACGAGTTAATTATCGCCATTTTGACGGGTTTGTCAATATTTAAGGTTTGTCAACATTTACTTTACAAACAAGCCTGTCTTGTTTGTAAAGTAAAACTGCTGAGTGCTCGCAGACAAATTTGCCCCAAATTTGTTAGATGTACATGGCTTCCTTATGTTAACTGTATATTAACAGCTACAATACCTCCCTCATTTCCTCATTTCACCTTCACAAATTTCTGCGCAATCTTTCCATCAATCTCCACAAAATACACCCCTGGAGCCATCCTGGCGGGCTCCACCACCCTGCCCGTGATGTCAAAGACGCGGCAGGTCTTGCCCTTGGGCAGGACCAGGGGTCCGCGGAAGATGGTGGGATTAAGGTGACCCTGTGAATTATGCATTGCTGTTTTTTCTTCAATCCAGCTCCCACCGCCATCCGTGGTCTTCAAAATATCATAGTAGCCAACGGCCCACCCAGTAAGGACATCCACAGGGAACTGGACACAGTCAAGGTTGTAGCAGTCTTGGGGGCTACTCTGGCCAATCCAACTGGTGCCGCCATCAGTGGTTTTGCAGATAAAGGCAGAACCGATGCCCCCGCCCATTACGTATCCAACAAGGTAGCCGGTTACTGCATCTTTAGGGAAATAGACGGAAGCTCTATCCCCCGTCATATCGCTGCTATCTGGATAGAACCAGCTCACTCCACCATTTGTCGTCTTCACAATGCCAAGTTCGTGGCACAAACCCGCATCGACAGTGACGTATCCTATTTGGGCATCTACTGGAAAGTGAACGGACCAAAGGATGCAACCTCCTGCATTGTAAAGTTGGACCCAGTTCGCTCCTCCGTTCGTAGTTTTAAGGATGCGATTTAAATCAAAATTAATTTTACCGAAATGGTGTTATTTAGTCAAAATAAAATTTCTTACCCAGGGTCTTGAAATCATAGGCGCTCCTAGGTATATTTCAACCAAAAGGAGCGCCCATGATTGCTATAACTATACCGTTGGAGGTAGTATACACCATGAAGGCTAAGAGGTCAATACTTAAATACAATGCCGATGCCTATCGCAAGGCATCAAGACCCAAGAAAAAAGAAATCCTTGATGACCGGGAAAAGACTACACATTTGCACCGGAAATACATTATCACGCTCCTCAATCGTACGGGTAAGGTCTATTATACCCCACAAGGCATTAAATTAGTCGGTGATCCTACTATCACCTATGTCCATAAATGCGGCCGAAAAAAGCATTACAGCCAGGCATTACTCCCCTGGCTTAAGGCAATATGAATCCTAACCCATTACCGCTCCTCAATCCATCTAAAGGCCTTCATCAACCACAATCAAGACTGGCTCTTTGCCGGCATCCCAAAACATGTCCTTGATGCCTTCCCACCACAAGAGCGCCGAGAATTACAACCACTACTTAATATTCCTGAGCATATCCGAAAGCTATTACTTGCTATCAGTCCCGCAACAATAGAACGGCTGTTAAAACCGACAAAAGAGCAATACCGTTTGCAGCGGAAATACCAGCCCCATCCCCGGGCTTCGGTGTTAAAGAGGCAGATTCCTGTGGAGCCACATTTTGATAAGGTTTTTGGTGAGATTGGCTACACGGAATTGGATACGGTGCATTTATCTGGTGGTAGCTCAGGTGGTGATTATTGTTTGGCTTTGGGTGATGTGGAGATAAACACGGCCTGGTGTGAGTATCGGGCTTTGCGGAATCGGGCGCATGTTTGGGTAGAAAGGGCGTTAGCGGATATTGATCGGACAGTGCCGTATAAGGTGCATACCCGGCATCCGGATAGTGGGAGTGAGTTTATCAATCGGGCGATTATCGCTTATACTCAGAAACATAATATTCGGTTTGTGCGTTCGCGGGCTTATTGCAAGAATGATAATCCGGCCGTGGCGAGTCGGCATTGGCTTTTAGTTCGTGCTTATGTTGGATATCGGCGGTATGAGACTGAGGCGGAATATAAGATTTTAGCTCAAGTTTTGCCCTTGATTTCTACTTTGCACAACTATTTTATGCCGACAATGATGTTAATTAAAAAAGTGCGGGTGGGTGGTAAAATTTACAAAACCTATGACATAGACATACCTTATAATCGGGTCTTAAAATCGGCGGCGGTTTCTGAAGAGCGAAAGCAAACACTACGTGAGCAGAAGGCAGCGCTTTCTTATCCTGAGCTCTTACAGAAGATTCTCAAACTAACAAAAATGCTTGACCAAGCGCATAGAAATAAATACAATACTTTTGGAGATGACGATGAATAAGCCAATTCTTTTACCCTCGCTTTATCACAAAAAAATTAATTTAATTTGGGTAAGATTTTATTTTGATGAAAGACGCTATTTCACCACACTTTCTGGTCATGAGCCTGAAAAATGAATACAAACAAAGGTTGTCTTCTGAGGATAAATCGTGATAGAATATCTCGCTCTTGATATAAATCTTCCTTTCAGTAAAATAGTATATGGAGCAGCAGAAAAGGGCATATATTTTTGCAGTTATTGTTGTCTTATTCTGGACAACAGTTGCCTCAGCATTTAAGATAACTCTGCGTTATCTAAATTTTGTCCAGCTTGTATTCTGGTCTTCATTCGTCTCAATGTTTGTGTTATTTCTGATTCTGCTTTTGGAAAAAAAATTGATAATGTTCAGGGAATCAATAAGAAATTATTGGTTATACTCCTTAATCCTCGGTCTTTTAAATCCTTTTCTCTATTATCTTGTCCTTTTCAAGGCATATTCACTCCTGCCAGCCCAGCAGGCACAACCATTGAACCAGACCTGGGCAATAGTCCTGGCGTTCTTATCTGTAATCATACTAAGACAGAAGATAGGTCTAAAAAATATTCTTGCACTTGTTATTAGCTTTTGTGGTGTCCTATTGATTTCAACCCGCGGCGAATTGACAAGTTTGAAGTTTCAGAGTGTGCCTGGTGTTCTTCTTGCATTGGGCAGTGCCTTTATCTGGTCATTTTACTGGATATACAATATTCGGGATAAAAGAAACGAAATCGTAAAACTTCTTACTAATTTTATTTTTGGCACAATTTTTATCTTTGTTTTAATGGTGATTTCAAAACAGGAATTTTTCCCAAATCTATCAGGGATAATCGGTGGAATTTATATAGGAATCTTTGAAATGGGAATCTCATTCTATTTCTGGCTCAAGGCACTGAGTCTTTCAAAGACAACTGCCCAGATTAGCAATATGATTTATCTTGTTCCTTTTCTTTCACTTGTCGTAATAAGATTAACTGTTGGCGAAGAGATTCTACCCGCAACAATCCTTGGTTTAATCCTGATTATCCTCGGCATATTTGTCCAGCAGTATCGCTCATCAAATTAGTGGAAGAATGTATACAAAAGAATACTTGATATGAAATACAGTACACTTGTTGTAAAGAACGGTGGTCCATAGGATAGATGCTCAATTAGGAAACCACCAATACTCGCACTTAATCCCCTACCCGCGGTCCAGGCAATGATCAGAAGGGCATTGGTGATAGGCTGTTCATCTTTGTGGACTTTTTCCATTGCATAATTTGTAAATAATGGCTGTGCCATATTCATCAGTGCTGCACGAATCAAAAAAGAAATTACGGCGAGGGAAAGATTTTTAGTAATACCCATAACAATTAAAAATGGTATAGAAAAAATCTGGGAAAAAAAGACAGTCCTTATCTTGCCAATCTTTTCTGAAATCAGCGGTGCAATGAGTAAGCCTGTAATCATCAAAAACTGAGAGATGCTAAAATATATTCCGATGAGATTTGTCGGTACCATTAGCCAGTCTTTAAAATATAGGTTTATAAAAGGAATGCTCAAACCCGCACCAAGTCCAGTGACGAGATTGGGCAGGAATAATTTCGCAATTATTGAACCTTTTGTCTTGAATTCAAAAAACTTTTCAGCCTGCTCTTGTCGTTTTTCAATCTTTTCGTTTATCATTAAATAGGGGACAAAGGCAACCATTACCAGACCACCAAATATATACAGGGTGTATCGATATGTCAGATTTGCAGAAAGCCCGAATCGTTCTATAACACCGGGTAGGAGTCCGCCAAGAATGCTACCAATTATCCCCGCCACAAGCGCCGCAGCAAAATTCAGACTGAATAGATAAGGTCTTTCCTTAGGTGTCGAATTGCGCATAAAGAAAGGCGCTGCAGTAACCTGAAAAAATACTGATGCAATCCCTGAAATCAGACTTGCCCAGATAATTGTTATATAATGGGTTGTGGAGACCTGTAAAAAATAACAGACCAAGGCAACAGGTGTAGAAAGCAATAGAATCTTTTTAATGGAAATTCGTTTGATAACGACAGATGCGGGGATTGCCATAATGAGTGTTCCTATGGTACTGGCTGTAATGATATTGCCGATTCTGCCTTCACCTAAATTTATGCTCTTTAAATATAGATTGAACAAAAGCATAAATCCGGAAAAACCCATGCCCATAAAGAATGTCCCGGTTAAAAAAAGCCAGCCATTACGGGAGATAAGTTTAAGATTTGTGCGATAGATTTTTATCGCCTTGAGGATTTTACGAAAGAGATTGTATATTATGCTAAAAATAATGGGGTTGTCTTCTATGCCAGTTTCTTTATTAATATATCTGCCACTTTCTTCCCTGATAATAACATACCACCAAAGATTGGACCCATTCTTGGCCCACCAAAAACAGCGTTCGCCGCCATACCGCACACATACAGACCAGGATAAATTTCCCGGGTATTTTTTATCGTCGTATTCTCTGCAACCTCCGCCCACATAGATTTTTCACCCTCAATTTTACCCGAGGCAGTCAAAATCCTTCCCCCACTTTTCTTTTCTACAATCCTGGCAATCTCACAGGGATGGCCTGTAGCATCAATCACTGCGTTTGATTTGAATGTTATCGGGTCTATGTGTAATTTTGCTATATCCACACTTGTCCAGTTCACGACCACACCGCAGATTTCATCTTCTTTTATAACCACATCCTCAATCTTTATCAGATTAAATATCTTGAGTCCCTGTTTCAGTGCCCGATCAGTAAGGCAGGCGGTTGCCTCAAGAGAATCTGCAACATAATAACCACGCTCATATTCCTTATATCTTATACCCAACTCTCCAAGGATTTCCAGCCCCTGTTTCTGGACCACTATCTTATTGAACATAATACCGCCGCCCGGCATGCCACCACCGAGTTTGAGTGCACTTTCAAAAAGAACGGTTTTAATGCCTTTTTTTGCCAGATAATATCCAGCGCATAATCCAGAAGGTCCTGCCCCACCAATAATCACATCAGATTCTATATAATTTAATAAATCCTTAAGGTATGACTCAATTATTGCCTTTGATATTACGGCCTCGTCAAGCATTGTTATAAAATCTCAAATCTTGCGCCGAATGAAAGTCTGAAAATTGATTCGGTATTACCTGCATCATAGATAATAATTCCTGGTTCAACAAAAACCTTGGTTGTAGGATTTACCGGATAGTTTAGTCCCATTCCAAATCTGAAAGAGAAATATGTGTTGGTATCTTCGGGTCCAGGTGTATCCACAATTCCCACACCTAAGCCACCATGCACATAGGGCTCAATACCTGACATAGGAATATAGAATAGACCATCAAGGGAAAGACCGCCAAATCCCCAGCCACCGTAATTTAAATAGAATTGTGTGCCATTGCCAAAAATGACTTCAGTAATATTCAACCTTATACCGACCTGTTTTATTGGATTGACAACACATTCAGCACCAATGCCAAAATATGCATCTTCACCAATATATAGACTCGCCTTGGGTGCTATCTCCAGTGTTGAACGGCTATATCTCTTGATGCCCTTTGCCTGGACAAGTATTGCAAGACAAAGTAATAACGGTATTATCTTTTTCATTTTTATCTCCTTTTAAAGATTATACACAAATAAAAAAATTTTTCAATAGGTGAAAGCCTTGGGGAAGTAAAGCTACTCATTATTTATCCTGAACGTTTTAATTTACCCTTCTTCTTTGCATAGTATTCAGCCTCCCGGAAGATGATGATACCAAGTGGAATCAAAATAAAACCGATACTCAAAAGTAATATTATCATTGTGTATAATTCCTTTAATCCTGCACCATAAATCAGAATAGCCCTCATTGCTTTAAGCGTATAGGTTGCCGGAGAAATTACGCTCAGTGGTCTTATCCAGATTGGTAACACATCAATTTCATAATAGACACCAGAAATGAGTAATAGCACTGCTTCAAATATGTGTGTTGCGTAGGCACCTTTTTCTGTAGATAAAAGTGGTAGAACTGCAGCAACAAGACCGAGTCCAACGAATGAAAGTCCTGAAACTACAAGAACAATGATAAGCGCAAAAAAATTGGCACCTTTTATTGAAATATGAAAGAAGAGAACAACAATAACAAGAATCAACCCGCTTCTTATTACACCATAAATAATCGCATAGAGGCAATTACCAACAAGGTGGGTAAACCGGCTTATCGGAGCCATAAAGGTATATTCGATTGTCCCTTCCCATCTTTCCCAGGCGATGGATTCAGAGATTTCATGGAATAAGATTGAAAGGAAACCCCAGACCATTGCTCCGATTATAAGATACAAGACCATCTCTTTACCCATCTTTATTCCAATCAAGCCGATTGCCAGTGCATTTACAACATTATAAACAAGAAACACTGCTTCCCAGCCGAGGTACCTTTTTATCAAGGCAAAGTTTCTTTCTAAGAATGCAATTGAACCATAAAGTTGCCTTTTAATCTTCATCCTCTTCCTCCTTCCATAGTTCTCCAGTTATTGCCATAAAGACTTCCTCAAGATTTGATTTATCATACTTTTTAATCAATTCATCCGGCCTTCCAACAGCGGCATACCGACCCTGATTGATAATCGCTACACGATTACATAATGATTCTGCCTCGCGCATATCATGAGTGGTCAGAAGTATTGTCAGGTTGTGATCTTTCATTGCACTACGAATGAAATTCTGGACATCTAATTTTGAACGCGGATCTAAACCGGTTGTTGGTTCGTCAAGAAGCAAAAGCATTGGTGATGTGAAGAATGCACGAGCAATGGCAACCTTTTGTTGCATACCACGAGAAAGGTCCTCAAGTGGTTCATTGAACCTTTTCTGGTCAAAACCAAGGCTATCCAGAATCTGCAAAGACTTCTGTTTTGCCTCGGTTCTACTCAGGCCATACAATCTACCCGCATAACGAAGATTTTCCCAGGCTGAGATGCCTTTAAAAAATGCGGCATCAACGCTCACCCGATTAATTAGCGGCCTGATTTTACCATACTCGCGCACAACATCGTAGCCATAGACATATGCCTTTCCTTGGTCAGGAATAAGAAGGGTAGATAATATTCTAACGAGCGTACTTTTCCCTGAACCATTGGGTCCCACAATTCCAAAGATTTCACCTTCAGAAATAGAAAATGAAACATGGTCTAGCGCAACTACTTGTTTCTTTTTTTTGAAAACCTTGCATATCTCCACACATTTTACTGCTTCCATAAACACCCCTTTCATTAATACTCAATACCACAAAAACAAAAACGCCGTGGGATGAAGCCCACGGCGTTGATTGGTAAAAATGTTAAAATTCAGGCAGGCTTCACCCCCTGATAATACAGGAAATCACGAGTTAATGAGATGCCCATCGCTCTCCTAAACTCCTTTCCTCTGAATATTCATAATTGGTTTCATAGTGTATGATTATATCCAAAATAAAAAGAATGTCAATCCCCCAGAGCTATTCTTAAAATCATTCATTAAAATATATCAAGCTTTTATCAATCTGCCAGTTTTTGTTAAAAAAGCCTGCGGCAACAACTCCTGCCCAACCATATCTTGCTGCAGAATCATCCCAGATAATGAAATCAGGTAGGCCCGAACCTGAATAGATTACAGGAAATAGGCCAATATATTTTTGCGCTTTTTTTGTTGTTGCTGAATATAACAAAACAAATTTGTCTGGATTCAAAGGATTAGGATAGATTTCCATCAGACAGAGGTCTTTTTGTTTTAAAACCTTATCTTTAAATGAAATACATGCTTCATAAGGACCAATATCTTTTATTGCATCTTTAACTGACTCATAATCGCTTTTAAAATTTATTGGCATTTTTTTGTTTATCTTTTTTATAATAGCATTTGTCATAGAATTGCCAAATAATATGAGATTATAATCTCTTATATGTTCTTCGGTGATTTCAGTATCCGCAACTATCTGAACATATCCATTTGCCCTGATCCACCACGTGTATGATTGCAACCTTGCCTGGTGTAGATTATTTTCCGTATCAATTGAATCACCGATGGTGCCATAGATCAGAATGAATGGACTGAAATATGCCTGCTTTATTGGACCGCACAAGTTCGCGGTTTTCTTCAAACCTCTTTTGTCATATATTATGACTTTGAATCCGTTTTTGGATTTTGCAAATGCGATTTCATCGTGGTTATTGTATCTGCATTCAATCCTTGCTCCGTTTATATTGAAGGAAATATAATAAACATAGTCAGGAACAAACTTAAATCTTTTTAGTAGGATAGTGAAAACCCTTATATTTTCTGTTCGGATATTGTATTGAATGAACTTACACCACCCGCCTATAAACATTTCACTCCATCCAGTTGAATCAAAAGTAGCACTAACCTTTCCATCATGATAAATGTCTTCCAGTTCATCTATCCTTATCCAGTATGCCTTATTTGAATGTCCAATATCTGAAGTCTTAAAAACAATGCTTTCTGGGTAGGGATTTCTTCTTTTGTCTTTCAAAAAATCCACCATCTCTTTTAAATCAACACAATCAACACCAGGTGTTGAATCAATATCCCACCAGTGTCCTTTTCCTTCAATTTCATTATACACGAAATCATAACCAAGTTCTTTCAAATACTGAGCCATCATCCTGCCTTGAATTGGTGGGACATTATCGTCAGCACTGCCGTGTAGAATATATATTGGAAGGTTCAGAGCATTTTCCAAATATAATGGAGTAACATCTTCTCTTAAAACCATATCCCTGAATTTTAACTGGTCAGGTTCTGCAAAAAGTTCACTCTTTTGCAAGAACCAGGGAATATACAGCTGAAAACTTGTCCAGCCTGCACTTGGTGCAATTGCTGCGAACAAATCAGGATGGAATAATCCAATATGCCAGACCCCATGCCCACCCATTGAATGTCCAGTTAGATAAATACGATTTGTATCAATTTTAAAATTCTTTTTCACATCCTCAAGGACTTCAAAAAAATCAAGCCTTCCCCAATCCTGCCAGTCAAAGCCAAATCTTCTTCGATTTGTTGGTGCAACAACAAAAGCCCAGTCTTTTTGTGAATAGGCACCAACCTGCCCTCTTGCCTCAACCCCTGCGCCATGGCAAGTCATAATTAGCGCATAAGTAGATTTGGGATTATAATTTTTGGGCGGCAAAACTGCATAATACTGGCAGGAATTGTCCATTTTTGAAATGAATGTCTTAACAAATGGTTCATCTGGATTTTTTACCTTTATCCAGCAGGAATCTTTTACTGCAAAATCTCTATGATTTACTGAAATTTTTATCAAAATGCTATCCCTTTGTAAAACTACATCTTTCGATCTTAAAGGTATCGGCATCTTCATCACTGAAAATGGCATATGTTCAGGAATTATAACTTCCCTTTTTTCAATACTTTCACCATTTATCTCAATTCTTATATTTGCCATCACTTCTTCTGTAGCATTCAAGATTGGCACTGCCAGATAGCCATCATAGACCTCACCACTAACAAAATCAGGCAGTAGTATATCCCTTGAAACAATCATAATCGGTTCTTCAGTTGGTAGAATTTTAAATGAAAATTCGTGCTCGCCATAACCGGTCAATTTCAAAACAACCCTATTTTTCCCATTGCTCAAAACCACAGGTATTTGAACATATCCATCGCCATAAACATCACCAGGATATGATTTGCCATTAAGCACAAAAGAACCAACATCCTGCGCATCAATCAATACCCGCATTTTTTTATTACACACAAATTCACCATAGGCAATAGTAGCACACAAAATTCCAGCTACACCATAATAGTCCTGAATAGTATCCCAGAGTACATCATCGTATCTTATTGCAACTTTGTCATTTTCTGAAGATACCTTATTCCATTTTACAAAACCACCTTTTGTCAAAATACTTGGATAAGGCATTGTTGTATCGGGTTCAAAAAATTCATTCTCTAAATTTAAATCAACACCGATAATTCCTTCACGTACACCAATAGTGAATGGTCCAAGATAATACCAGGGGCTAATGGTGATTGTATCATTTGCTGGCTTTTGGTCAATGACGAATCCAATTAAAAAAATAAGATTAATAAAGATCATGGCGGACACTTGGCACATATTGATCTGAATAGTGTTGTGCTCAGATAACGCTCGCCACGATCAGGAAGTATCACGATTATGGTACCTGATTCCATTGTCTTTGCTACGCGCAAAGCTCCAGCTACTGCCGCACCGCTTGACATGCCAACGAACAGACCTTCTTTTGTAGCAAGCAACCTGGTTGTCTCAAATGCTTCGCCATCGCCCACGATAATCTTTTCATCTAATGCCACAGGGTTATAAATTTTAGGAACCATAGATTCATTCATATTCTTTAATCCCTGTATTGAGTGTCTTTCTTCTGGTTCAACGCCCACGATTTTAATATGGGGTTTCTTTTCCTTAAGGTATCTGCTGACTCCCATCAATGTCCCAGTTGTACCCATGCCAGCGACAAAGACATCAATCTCTCCTTTTGTTTGAGAAAAGATTTCAGGCCCGGTTGTTTCGTAATGAGCAAGAACATTGTTTTTATTCTCAAACTGATTAGGCATATAATATCTATCAGGTTCTTCAGTGATTAGCTGCTGTGCTCTTATGATCGCACCATCAGTGCCTTCTTTCGCAGGGGTGAGTATTACCTCGGCACCAAATACCTCAAGGATATGTTGTCTTTCAATACTTGCACACTCAGGCATAAAAAGTCTGACTTTATATCCCTTCACAGCTCCTATCATTGCTAATGCAATACCTGTATTTCCAGATGTTGGTTCGACTATTATTCTGTCTCTGGTAAGTTCGCCAGATTCTTCGGCTTTTTTTATCATATAATAAGCAGCACGGTCTTTTACTGAACCACCCGGATTGTTTCCCTCAATTTTACCAAAAATTCTCACTTTAGGTTTTTTTGTATTCAAATTGACAAGTTCTATAATTGGGGTGTTACCTATAGCAGATAAAATACTCATTTTTACTGTTATTTAAATTGAATTTTCCCAGGCATTTTCCCTTTACTCATCTTCTTAAGCAGATCCCGTGCATAAAAGAATTGCTTTAAAAGTTGATTCACATCAGTAACATTTGTGCCACTGCCCATTGCAATCCTGCGCCTTCTTGAACCATCAATGATCTCCGGATGTTGCCGTTCTTTTTTTGTCATTGAATTAATTATCGCCTCAATCTTTTTGAATTCATCTTCATCAACATCTGCCTCTTTTACACCCGGAAGCATCCCAGCAAGTTTAGAAAGCGGACCAAGTTTCTTTACTGTCCGCATCTGCTCCATAAAATCTTCTAAGTTCAAATCGCCCTTAACAATCTTTTTCTGTAATTTTGCCTGGTCAACTTCTTTTTCAATAGTTTTAACCTTTTCTACAAGACTTATCACATCACCCATTCCTAAGATCCGCTGGGCAATACGGTCAGGATAAAATTCTTCAAGACCATCAATATTTTCACTTGTGCCAATGTAGTATAAAGGAACGCCAGAAACCTGGGCAATAGAAAGTGCGGCGCCACCTTTGGCGTCGCCATCTAATTTTGTAAGTATTACACCATCAAGCCCAATTTTTTCCTTAAATGTCTTTGCCTGATTCACAGCATCCTGTCCAGTCATTCCATCCGCAACAAGAATTCTATAATCCGGATTTACCACATTGTTTATCTCTGCCAATTCATTAACCAACTCTTCATCAATATGCAATCTACCTGCAGTATCAATTATAACAAGACCGTAATTTTGTTTTTCCGCAGTTTCCTTTGCAAGTTTAGCAGTCAAAACCGGGTCATTATCTTTCAGTGGAAATACCGGTATATTATTCCTTTTTCCAAGCCGGGTAAGTTGTTCAACTGCTGCGGGCCGCTTAGCATCAGCGGGTACGAGTATTGGTTTTCGGTTATTAAAACGATAAGCAATCTTTGCCGCCGTTGTCGTCTTTCCCACACCCTGCAAACCGAGCAGACTTACTATCGTAGGACCGGAATTTTTGAATGAAAGGTGATGGGGACTTTTTCCTAACAATTCTACGAGTTCCTCAAAGACAAATTTCATTACGAGGTCACCAGGATTTAATCTTTTATCAAGATTTTGATTTACTACCTTTTTGTTGATATTCTCGATGAATTCTTTTACTACTTGGTAATGGACATCTGCTTCAAGTAAGGTTATGCGCAGTTCCCTCAAGATTGCATCAATCTCAGTTCGGGTAATTCTACCATAACCCAGAACTTTACGCCTTAAAAGCTGGAACCGGTCAGCTAAATTCTGGAACATCTCAATTCTTTTATTGCCTTTTTGTAATCAGAAGTTTTGAAAATTCCAGCGCCTGCAACGAGTATATCTGCACCTGCACGGCAAACAACTTTGGCATTCTCTCTATTTATTCCACCATCAACCTGAATTAAACATCTCAGCTTGTTTTTATCAATAAATTTTCTTGCCTGTTCAATTTTTCTTAAAATTTCAGGGATAAATTTTTGACCATAAAAACCTGGATGCACGGTCATTATCAATAAAAAGTCTAAATCTTTAATATATGGCAAAATTTCTTTTAATGGTGTTTTCGGATTGACTGCAACGCCAGCACGGCATTTGTTTTTTTTAATAAATTTAATGCTTTCTTTTACATTTGCTACAGTTTCAATATGGAAAGAAACCCAGTTTGCGCCGGTTTCAATAAACCGGGCAAAATATTTTTCTGGTTTGATAATCATAAGGTGGGCATCAAGTTCAAGATGGGTCATTCTGTTAATTACCTGAACTATCATTGGTCCAAATGTAATATTTGGTACGAAGACACCATCCATAATATCAAGATGTATCATATCAGCACCCACTTTTTCAATTACCTTTATCTCTCTGGAAAGTTTTGTAAAATCAGCAGCAATGATAGAAGGTGCAATCTTCACTTGACAATCATCAGATTTATTGTATCACCAGCATCGACTACCTGGTCAGGCTGGGGATTTTGCACAATCACAGTACCTTTTTCCCCACTTCCTTCTATTTCTGTGACTGCTCCTAAAACAAGATTTAGTTTTTTTAATAAATTTTTTGCCTCATTAAGTTTCATACCAATGAAATTGGGTAATTTTAATACAATCCCCTTGCTGATTATAAGCTTTATATCATCGCCCTTTTTCACTTCAGTCTCGGATTCAGGTATGGTCCAGATTATTTTACCTTCACTTATTGAATCGGAATAGACGGAATCAATATCACTGATAACCAATCCGAGGCGATCAATAATCTGTTTTGCCTTTGAATACTCTAAACCAGATAAAACCGGTATCACGATCTTTTCAATACCCAGACTAACTGAAAGGTTTATTATTCTACTCTTTTTTACTTTTGTGTCTGGTAAAGGTTCTTGAATGATTATCCTGCCCTGTTCAATTATGCGGTCATAACGCCGTTCAGTAACAACGGATTGCAAACCGGCTTTTTTAAGTATCACTGCGGCCGAATCAAGGGGCATATTGCAAACATTAGGGACAACAACTTCTTCGCCCCGCCGAACAAAAAGCGGCATTAATAAAAAATTGGCAAGTAAAAGTCCAATGATAAAAAATATAAGAATGGTGATTACATAAATTAGAAGTCTTTTCATTGGTTAAGAACCGTGGCAACGGTCAAATCAACCTTTGAACCTTTCTTTGCCTTTGTCCCCGAACGGGGACTCTGAACCATCACAATGCCCACATCAATTTCTGTGCTTACTTCATAAGAGATACTACCCACACTAAATCCCCTCTCTTCAATAATTCTTTTTGCAGTAGAAAGTGCACGACCTATAACCCTTGGTACTTCAATCATTTCTAAACCACCACTTAGAACAATTGTAATCGCATCACCTTTTTTGGCACGCGAACCAGAAGGAGGCATTGTAGATATAATTTTGTCTTTCTCAATTGTAGCATGTTCTTCAGTCTTAATATCACTAATGTGTAAACCAAGTTCATTGAGCCTCATGGTGGCTTCACTTAAACCCATTCCTTTGAGTTCAGGAATAATAACATTGCTTGACCCTTTTGAGATAAATACGGTGATACTCGATTTACTCCTGACAATGGAACCAGGTAGCGGAGCCTGCCTGCAAATTTGATTATCCGCAAATTTTTCGCTCTCTTCCTCACCACCCACAACCAGCAATAATCCCCTATTTTCGGCAATCACCCTTGCCTGTTCTGGTGTAGAACCGGTCAAATCTGGGATGACAACATCGCCACCGGATTTACCTACTGGTATAAGAAAAAGAAATACAATACAAACAATTATTGAAGTTATAAGTGAAACAAGAAAAGAAACTAAAAATATTTTTGCTCCATTATAATACATAATTCTCCTTTCGTTTCACGCTGAGACCGCAGAAATCTGCGCACCCTGCATTTTTCTCTGCATAATTTACGATTTTACTACGGAGAGGGCGGGATTTGAACCCGCGTTCCGTCTTTCGGCGGAAACACGATTTCCAGTCGTGCTCCTTTGGCCACTCGGACACCTCTCCTAACATATTGTAAATCGTTTATTAGTTAGGACGCCCGTTATTATTTTCACTCTTTCTTCTCTTCCTTTTTTTCTTCTTCAGAACTATCTATTTCATGCAAACCTTTCTTAAATTCTCTAACTCCTTTACCAAGACCTTTTGCCAGTTCTGGAATCTTCTTCGCACCAAAGAGAATCAAAACAACCAATAAAATCAACAAAATTTCCTGCCAGCCCAGATTCATTTAAAGCCTCCTTGACACAATTATATAGAATTTTACTAGATTGTCAAGTTTTATGCTGGTACGAATTAATTAGGTTAGCACATTTTTTAAACAGAGATTTATTGATTTATTATTAAACAATTCTATAATTCAATTTGAGTTTATGATTTTTAATCTGTTTGAAATTTGAGAATTGGAATTTAGAACTGTAAAAAATGGGGTGGTCTGTAAGCCGGGTTCTGTTTTAGTCCACCACATTGAGTGGTAGACTTAGATAGCCATTTATCTGGATCCGATGTCACCATCAGACTCAAGCGACCTACCTGTCCCTCAGCGGGCAACTTCAACGGGACTGTTTGGTTTTGCTTCGGATGGGGTTTGCCGTATCCCTGATGTCACCATCAGGGTGGTGGGCTCTTACCCCGCCTTTTCACCCTTACCCCGCACCTATTTTTTCCGGTCTTTAGTTAATCGTTTTACGGCATGGCTGCCTGTATCGTTAATTGTTGATTGTTCGTGGATTTTTGTCTTAAAACGATGCCCTAATACCATACAGGCCGCTATATCCTAAAACATCCAACCACTTACGTCAACAAAATAGGTGCGGGGTGGTATTTTTTCTGTGGCACTTTCCGTAGTTTTCTGATTGCTCAGACAACCCCTTCCAGTTAGGAAGCATCCTGCCCTGCGAAGCCCGGACTTTCCTCCCCGCACCTATCGGTGCAGAGCGGCTATCCGACCACCCCACTAATACATTATAAAGTTTTTTAGGTGAATGTCAATGGTTCGATTTGATTTATATCGCGATATTATC
>Ga0172364_10000251_pt1 | contig 36442 bp, 34 predicted proteins | sample LakKivSesite10cm_FD_114545 | JGI IMG/M metagenome (GOLD analysis project Ga0172364, IMG submission 114545) | Sediment microbial communities from Lake Kivu, Rwanda - Sediment site 10cm | ecosystem: Environmental > Aquatic > Freshwater > Lake > Sediment | place: Rwanda: Western Province, Lake...
CCGACCCCCGCCCCTCCGCTGCCGGTCCCGATTCCGCCGGTTTCCCCCGTCGCTCCGCCCGTCCTGGAGCCGCCCGTGGCGGTCTGACCTCCGCTTGCGACAGGTACGGACCCTCCCGTACCTCCGGCGAAGCCGCCGGTGTTGCCACCCGTTCCCACCGTGCCGCCGGATGCGGGAGCCGCAGCGTCCGTTCCGCCCGAGGGCGTCGTGATTGATGCGGGGGAGACACAACCAGCGCTGCACGGAATCATCGACAGCACCAGAAGACCCAAGAATGCCTTGCCAACGACATGTGTCATGGAGCACTTCCTTTCGGGGGTTTGCACGGCGATTGGCCTACGACGCAACTGATTGATGTCACGACACGAGTCAACCCGTTTGTTGCTCTAGGCGGCGGACTTGGCCGGCGGCGGCGGCGGCGTAGGGATGACCTTGCCCGATTCGCGCTCGGCGGGCGTAGCCTCGCGGACCTTGTGGACGGTGACGTTCATATCGACGGTTTTGCCGGCCAGGGGGTGGATCATGCGAACCGTGACATCGTCGCCGGCGATCTCGGCCACCTCGAGCCGGATGCGGTGGCCGCCGCGAATGGCGGCATCGAAGGAGACGCCCTTCTGCAGCTCGGTGTCTTTGGGGAACTCCTTCCGGTTGACCACCTTGCGGGGTGCGTCCTCGAGGCGTCCGAACGCCTCCTCGGGAGGAAAGGTGAAGGTGCGTTCCTCGCCCTCCTCCATGCCGACCAGCTTGGCATCGAGGCCGGGAATGATTGCCCCCTTGCCTTGCACGAAGGTGACAGGACCGCTGATCTCCGAGGACTCAACGATCTCCCCGTCCTCGGTGCAGATATCGTATGCGATGGTGACCACGGAGCCGGCTGCGATCTTCATGGGGGCAGGATGTTAGCGCGCCTGATGGTCAATTGCACCCCCGTCCTTCGCCAGCCCGTCGTCCGGGCCATGCTCGACGTCGTCCGGCCCTGCCCAGAGTCCGTCCGTGAAAGACGAGGGCGAACGCCGCGGCCAAGCCTAGCCGCGCTTCACGAAATCGGCCACGCGCTCGGCCAGCTTGCTGGAGCGGCTCACCAGCTCGGGCACGCCCGCGTTGTGGTAGGCGTTGCCGTGAAAGAACAATCCGGGATGGCGCCGTTCGCCTTCCACGAGCGAGGCCACCCGCTGCAGGTGCCCCACGGTGTATTGGGGCAGCCCCCGTTCGTGGCGGGCGATGTGGATGAACGAAGGCCCGGCGAGAAGGCCAAGCAGGCGGCGCAGCTCGTTGTCGGCGAGTGCCGCCAAGGCGTCGTCGGGCATGGTCAACGCCTCGGGGTGGCGGGCACCGCCGGTGCGCACCGAGAAAAGATGGAAGCCGTCCGGCGCACGGCCGGCGAAGATCTGCGACGGGAAGATGCCGCCCAGCACGCGCAGCGGCTCCGAGGGCGGCACGAAGAATCCGTAGGCATGCACGGGCCGCGGCAGCGCCGCCACGGGATAGCCGAGGTGCACCAGGGCCACGGGTACGTACGGGATCTGCGCCAGCACCCGGGCAAGCTGGCCGTCGAATCGGTCGAGAATCCCGCCCGCCGCATGCGCCGGCAGGGCCATGACCACGGCGCTGGCCGCGAATGTCTGCCGCTGGCCCCCAGCTTCGACCGCGACACGAAGATCGGTACCATCGTGCTCGACGTCGCGGAGGCGCGTGCGCAGGCGCAAGTCCTGGCCGAGGCTCCCGCTCAGCGCCGAGGTCAGCTCGTGAAGACCGTTCGCGAAGGAAGCCAGCCGCGGGGCCGTCTTCCGCCGGGCGGCGGCGAACTCCCGGCGCATGGCCAAGAGGAAGCTGCGCCGGTCGCGTTCCATGGCCGCGACCAGGGGAAATGCGGCGGGCAGGCTCACCAGCTCGGGATCGCCGGCGTAGAGCCCCGAGACCAAGGGCTGGAGCAAGCGCTCGCCCGCGAGCGGCCCCAGGCGCCGCCGCGCGAAAACCGCCACCGATTCCTCATTGCCGTGCGCCGACGGCCCCCGCGGCAAGACCAGGTCCAAGAGCACACGCGCCTTGGCCGGCCACGGCAGAAGCGGTGAGGTGACGAAGGCGCGCGCGGTTGCCGGCGTGTCGCAGAGGCGTCCTCCGACCGCAACCAGCCGTCGCTCGGCCGCGTCGCTCGCGAAGACCATGCGCTTGTCGATGCCCAAGGCCGAAGCCAGCGCGGCCACGCTGCCCGAGCGGTCGAGAAAGCTGGCTGGCCCGCGCTCGCACAGGTAGCCGTCGCGCCGCTCGCTCTCTATCTTGCCTCCCGCCCGCGCCTCGCTTTCCAGCACCACCACCGGCACACCTCGCCGGCGCAGCTCGAAAGCAAGGGCAAGCCCGGAGAGTCCGGCTCCGGCAACCACGACGGGTTTCATCACCGAGTGCAAATACCAGTGCGGCCGCCTTCTCGCAACCTCCTTGACCGAGCCACGGGCAGAAGCGCCCGCCGTCGACTCCCTCAGCCTCGCCACCGCCGTTGCGGTGTTCCTCCATCACTTCACGCAGGCCGCGCGAACGGGACCGTCCGGTCGCTGAAGCTACCTCGCGGGACTACACCTGCACGTGCACCACTGCGAACGGCCACTCGAATTCCACGGGGGATTCGGTCTCCACGCGCGTCGGGGCATGGTCGCCGAATATGGCCGCCAAGGCGCCCCGGCTGTCGAGCACGTCGAAAAGCTCGCGGCCGTCGGCGAAGCGCTCCCGCTCGATGACCAACTCGTGGCGGGCCACGCGCACCGGCCCGGGCACGACGGAAGCGACTTCTTCAAAGCGCAAGCCCTGGCTGCGCAGGCGCAAATAGGCGCGCCGGCACGACAGCAAAACGCGCGCCAGGGCCCGGTTGCCGGCGGCGCGCGAGAATCGCCGCAAAGGCACGCTGGCGAGAAGCCAGCCGCCCGGCCGCAACACCCGCCGCACCTCCGCGCCGGCTCTCTCAGCAAACCAGTGCCAGGCGAAGTTGGCCACCACCACGTCGAAGCTGTGATCGCCGAAGGGCAATGCCTCCGCCTGCGCATGGTGGAGCGCGACGCCGGCCAAGCCCGGCTTCCGTTTCGCTACCTCGAGCATGGCCTGCGCAGAATCCGCGCCCTGCCACCCTACCCCCGGCGCCAACGCCACCAGCACCTCGGTCGAAATGCCGGTTCCGCATCCGAGATCCAGCCCCGAGCCTGCGAGAGACGGCGCACCCTCCAGCAGGTGCATAGCCCCCCGGCCGTAGAAGCCTTGGTTCCCCTCACGGTCGTAGCGCTCGGCGCGCGCGGGTCCGGAGAAAACCGCGGTTTCCTTTGGGGAGTCTGCTCGGGTTCGTGCGCCCATGCGGCTGCGGTTTCTAGCACGGCCCGGTCCAGGCGCGAGCCTGGCCCGCGGCTCAAGTTGGGTTATGAACCATAGATACCAGGGCGTGCCGACGCCCCAGCGCGCGCCCGCGTCGAGAACCGTCATTGAGCGGGGGCCGAGTATCGCGGCCGCCGCGCACGCCACCGTGGCTGGCGGCCCAACCACGGCTCCCTCGCGAAGGGCGTTCGCCAGCCTGCGCCGGGCAGCCCGGAAACCCGCCCGCCAGGAATCACCCTCGCGGTCGAGCAGCATGCGTGAGCCCTCACGCAGGACCGTCCGGCTGGCTGCGACCAAGCGGGCGAGGCGGTTCGAGGCGGCAAATGCCATGGTCTTCTCGGTGGGGCGATTCTAGCCCGCCTCATTCATCAGCCGCAAAGTGCAACGAGCGCCGTGGCCTGTGCACCGCAGGACGCCGACCCCGAGGAGGCCGGCGACGACTCGCCGAAGCACGGCGGCTGCCGGACGGCATGGCTAGCCCCATCGCAGAACTTCGGCTACGCTGCGCCCGACATGATCCGCGTTCGTGACCTGACCAAGACCTTTCGTCCGCCTGGCACTATGCGCGATCTTCTGCGCGGCCGGCTCTTCGGCGAGCCGCACCTGGCCTTGGGCGAGCTGTCGCTGGACGTGGCGTCTGGCGAGATCCTCTGTGTCATGGGCCCCAACGGCGCCGGCAAGAGCACGCTCCTGCGCATGCTGGCCGGGCTGCTCGTGCCTTCGTCCGGAGAGGCGGAGGTGGCCGGCTATGACGTCCGGCGCGCGGGCGCCCTCATGCGACGGGATGTCTCGTTGGTCGTGGGCGACGAGCGCAGCTTCCACTGGCCCCTCACCGGGCGCGAGAACCTGATGTTTTTCGCGGCGCTGCACGGGTTGTCGCAGGCGCAAGCCCGCATTCGTGTAGCGGAAATGCTAGGTCGGGTCGGGCTCGACGAGGTGGCCGATCGGCGCTTCCAGGAGTATTCGCGCGGAGCCAAGCAGCGTCTCGCGATCGCACGCGGGCTTCTGGGCCATCCCAGGGTGTTGCTGCTGGACGAGCCCACGTTGGGACTGGATCCGCGCGGCGCCCAGGACCTGCGGCATTTCCTGCGCGACCACATCAAGGGCGGCGCGGGCCGCGCGGCGGTGCTGGGCAGCAACGATCCCGGCGAGGTGCGCGCGATCGCGGATCGCGTGCTCTTCTTGGATCGAGGTCGGATCCGCGGGGAATCGCGGCCCGACCAGATTGGAAGCTTCCTGGGGATCGCCGATGCCTGACACCGAGAGCGCCAACTTCGCCAACGTCATGGTTGCGCCAACCCCTCGCGATCCATCGTATTCCATGTGGTTCGGCCGCATCTTCCTTGCCACGGTCCGCCGCGAAATCGCCGAGGTAGGGCGCTACCGCATGGCCGTGCTGGTCCGGCTGTTGACCCTCGCCCTGGGCGCGATTTCGTTCTATTTCCTTTCCCAGTTCGTGGGTGTGGCCCCCAACCACCATCTCGAACGTTACGGTTCGAGCTACCTGGCTTTTGGCATCGTGGGGCTGGTTGCCATGGACTTGCAGCACGTGGGGGTGTCGGTCTTTTCGCAACGCGTGCGCATGGCGCAGGTCATGGGCTACCTCGAAGCGCAGCTGGCTTCACCCGCGCCGGCCTGGCTGGTCCTGGCCGGCTCGCCCGTCTACGACTTCGGCGTCGCGGGTTTGCGCTCGGTGGCGTATCTGGCAGGTGCCTCTTTCATCTTTCAGGTCCGTTTCGGCCACATGCAGCTGGCGTCGGTGTTGCTGGTATCACTGCTGGTGCTCTTGGCCTTCGTGGGGCTCGGGCTGCTGACCGGAGCGGGAACCCTGCTCGCCCGACGCGCGAATCCCGTGGCCGCGGTTCTGGGCGGCCTATCCTTGTTTCTTTCGGGCGTGGTCTACCCTGTGAGCGTCCTGCCGTCTTGGCTGCAGTCCATCGCCCGGCTCTTGCCGCTAACCCACGCGCTCGAGGCGCTCCGGCGCGCTCTCTTGCAAGGCGCCTCGCCGCGCGAGCTGGCCCCGTCCTTGCTGGCGCTGGGCTTGTTCGCGGCCATCCTCGCGCCAGCCGGATTCGGCCTCTTCGCCTACGGTCTCTACCGGGCGCGCATCGACGGATCGCTCACCCACTACTGAGGTTGACGCCGGCCCGCGAACCACGCGCGACTTCCCCAGAGACCTTCCCCACCATGCACCCCGAAGGCGTCCCGAATCTCCCCAACCGTTTCCATTTTGTCTTCGGTCTGCGCAAACAGCGCGAGCCCTTCCACCTCGCGTACTATCTGGCCATCGAGTCGTGCTACCAGGTCAATCGCCCCGAGCGCATCGATCTTCACCTCTTCCACGAGCCCTATGGTCCGTACTGGGAGCTTGCGCGCCGACGGGTGCGCCTGCGCGAAATCGAGCCCGTATCCCTGGTTGCCGGCTTCCGCTATGGCTTTCGCAACCGCATGTGCAAGCGCTACGCCCATGCGCACCACACAGACTTCCTGCGTTTGCAGGCCCTCCTCGCGGAGGGCGGAATCTACGCGGACATCGACACCCTTTTCGTCAACCCCCTTCCCGGCCGCCTCTTCGCCCACGCCTGCGTGCTCGGCCGCGAGAACGACGTCGTGAATCGGCGCACGGGCCAGGTTCACGCGTCCCTCTGCAACGCCTTCATCATGGCGCGGCCCGATGCCGCCTTCGTGCGCCTGTGGCTCGCTCGCATGCCGGAGGCCTTCGACGGCTCGTGGAGCAATCATGCGACTTTGCTGCCCCAACGTCTGGCCGAGCAGCATCCAGAGCTGGTCCACATCGAGCCCAGCCGCAGCTTCTACCCCTTCATGTGGACGCCCTCGGACCTGCACACCCTGCTCGAAGGCTGCGAGCGCAACCTGGAAGGCGTGTTCAGCATCCATCTGTGGAGCCACCTATGGTGGGAAAGAAGGCGGCGCGACTTCTCGACCTTTTCGGGTGACCTTCTGACCGAGGAGCACATTCGCAAGAAAGACACGACCTACAACCTGATTGCCCGGCGATTTCTGCCCTGACATCCGTGCCAAGGAACCCGGGCCGCCAAGACACGGAGGTGGCCTCGCTTTCGCGAATCGGCAAGGCGCAACGACGAATTCGGTCCTTGCCCACGCCACCCTTGGCGCTGTCGCTCACGAACCGGATCGGCGTTCCTGCATCGACGCGTTTTCGGCCACCCACGCGAACGCGGCCTCAGCCAGCCGCGCTTGCAGCGCCGGATCGGCAAGCAGCATCTCGATCGCAGCCACCCACTCGGATCCTGTTTCTGCCGCGAGGTAGTGCTCATCGGCCTTGAGGCCGAGACCCGCGACCGCGGCCGCGGTGGCAACAAGAGGACGGCCGTGTGCAAAGGCCTCAAGCGCCTTGATGCGCGTGCCGCCCCCGGCCCGAATCGGGGCCAGCGCGATTCGGGCGCGGGCATAGAGCGGCTCCAGATCTTCGGGGCCATCGATCAACGTGACGTCCGAGTGAAGAAGGCTCGCCCGCAGCGAGACCGGGGCTCCGCTGCCTGCCACGACCAATCTGGCCTTTGACCGAAGCCTGGGCAATACCTCGCCGACTAGGAACCTGACCGCGTCGCGATTGGGCAGATAACCGAGTCTGCCGACGAAGAGCAATTCGGGCGGCAGGCTCGTGCCCGGCGCGGGCAGCGCTGGCGGGACCTCGACCTTGTTGACCGCCACCTCAACGTCACGCAAGCCATGGCGCCGAGCCACGGCGTCTCTGTCGCTCGGGGAGCAGACGAGTACGCGCGAAAGCCGAGGGAGCCACGCCCTTTCGCATTCGGCCAGGGCTGCAGCTTCCCTGCGGTAGCGTCGCGCGAGAGCGGGCTCGGCCTTTTCGGCAAGGGCGGCCAGCGCCAATCGCGTTTCCGACTCCCAGTCGTCGAGGTCGAGCTGAATCGGCGCCGTGGAGCCGGGGGCAAGTGCCGCCATGGCCACGGGAAGCATATACAGCCGCGACACGTGAACCAATGCCACGTCGAGGCCGTGCAGTTGGCGAAGGACGGTTTTCATCGCGGCGGTGGGCTCGGCCCAGTCCCAAGACGGCGCAGAGGAGAGGCCCAGGCGCCCGGCGATCCGACGCAGGGCCAACCGGGGATTGCGGCTGGGGCGGAAGTCGAGCAGCACCGTACGCGCCACCAAACCGTCGAGGGCGGCGCGGTCGCGGTTGCACGCGGAGGGACAGACAGTGCTGCCCGCGACAAGGGTCACCCTGCGCTCGCGAGCCAGATCCCGCAGAAACATGAAGGCCCGCATCTGGAGGCCGCTACCCGTGGGGCGGGGAAGCGCAGGCGCGACGAAGAGCAGGTTCTTCACGCGAGTGATTCCCGTGCCTGATGGCGAAGACGGGACACGAGGTTTTCCAGCCAGAAGCGCAGCTCGCCAGCGAGGAGGCGCGGAGAGGCAAGGACGTGCTTGAGGTGGGTGGCTACGCCACCGTCGCGGGTCAAGGCCTTGAACAGAAGCAGCTTCAAGTGGGCGAGAAGAACGTCCTCGGGAAAAGAAAGAAGGCCCTCCGCAAGGAGCTTCTCGTAGCAGGGTTGGATCTCGAGCCGGTACCGGGTGCGAGAGCGTGTGGTGTTGCCCTCGTGACGGCGAACCACCGCGTACGCATGGTCGTCGAGCAGAAATCGGCGGCCCGCGGCTGCCAGGGCTATCCAGAAGTAGGTATCCTCGCCCTGGCGCAGTCCCTCGGGAAAGCAGTTCTCGCCCACCGCGGACCGCCGCAGGAAGCCCGAATGGACGGGAAGCAGGTAGCGAATGAAGGCGCTCGACGGTCGCCCTTCGAGAATCGCGCGCGGAACCGGGGGGCCTGTGCCAAACCTCATCGAAGCAAGCCATTCGCTTGCCGGGTCGGATGCCATGGTTGGCGGAGCCACGGCCCGCGTGGATGGCTCGGTCGAGACGACGATGCGATAGCGGAAGAAGACGAGATCCACCTCGGGGTGCATGGCGAGGTTGGCAAGACCGGTCTCGACGAGTCTGGGAGCAACAAGATCATCATCGTCCAGAAAGAACAGAAAATCGCCGCTCGCCCGCGCGAGCCCCTCGTTGCGTGCCACCGAGACGCCGCCGCGGCGATCGCGGCGAACGATCTCGATGGCAGGCGACATGGCCTCGATGTCGGAGAGCCAAGCCGTCGAGTCGGAAGCGTCGTCCACCACGAGGATTTGATCGACGTGCCTGGTCTGAGCGAGCACGGAAGCAATCGCCGCGCGCAGAAGGGCAGGCCTGTTACGCGTCGGAATGATCGCGCTGACCTGGCCGGCTGTGCATTTGCTAAGGCTGCCCATGGTGCCGCACATTTACCATGGCGCGGACCTCGCCCGCATCCCAAGACGGCACGAAGCCCGCGCTGTGGTGAACAGTTCAAGAATCGCCCGGCCTAGAATACGTTCGTTGCTCTAGGCGGGGCCGGCCACCGGTAGCTCGAGGAAGAAGGTGCTGCCTTGGCCGAGTCGGCTTGCCACAGAAGCGCGGCCCTTGTGGGCCTCGGCGATACGGCGGACGATGGAAAGCCCGAGGCCCATGCCGGAGGGCCGACCGCGGCGCGAGCCGGATCTGCCGGCGCAGGCGAACTCCTGGAACAGGCGACCGATCTCCTCGGGACCGATGCCCGGCCCGTTGTCGCTCACCTCGATGCGCACGCAGGCTCCGCACTCGATGGCGCGCACCACGACGACTCCTCCCTGGCCGGTGTACTTGATCGCGTTGCTCAGGTAGTTGGTCACCGCCTCGCGCAGCAGGCGCTCGACACCCTGAACCTTTGGCAGCGACGCGGGCAGCTCGGTCTTGAGGCTCTGCCCGCGCTGCTCAGCGGCGTCCACGTGCTCCTCGACCGCGGCCCGAATCGTGGCCAGCAGGTCTACCGGCGCCATCAGGCTTTCGAGGTGCTCGGTCTCCAAATCGGCGAGCACACGCAATTCTCGCAGCAGCTCGAGGACATTGCCCAGACGCTGTTCCGCCCTCTCGAGGCGGCTCTTCTGGGCCGGCGTAACCTCACCGTCAATACCTCCCCGCAGCCCTTCCAGGATCGTGACCACGGTTCCCACGGGACTGCGCACGTCGTGAAGAACCACATGTAAGAACGAGCGTCGGATGTCGGCCAGCCGTTCCAAGCGCTCACTCGCCTCGCGCAGCCCCTGTTCGTTCTGCCGCAGGAGTTTGACGATTCCGGTGGTGAGGATGGTGGTGACAGCGGTGAGCAGGCCGTAGACGAAGACCACGGTGAGCGCCACGCGAAACTCGAACTCGGGACCGCCGGGAACCGCACCCACGGGTCTATGATGGGGGATCAGGCCTGACCATTCCCCCAGCACCAGGCCGGCCAGAAAGAGGTAGCCGATGGCGGCGTGGGTGAAGGCCGCCCGGCGCGAAAGCAATACGCAGGCCAAGATCGCGTGCAAGAGATAGAAGGCGAGGAATGGCGACTGGGCCCCGCCCACCAGCCAGATGGCGTAGGTCAGCACCAGGTAGTCAAGGAGGATCGAAAGCTGTGCGATACAAACCAGACGAAGTCGAACTTCTTTTTCGCCGTTGGGCTTGCGATAGGGCCGAACCGCGAGAAAGATGCCGATGTTGTAGGCGGTCAGAAACATCGCGGCGGCCGACAGCGCGACAAGGTTGAGTCCTCGAATCCCGACGACATAGGTGGCGAAGAAAGCACCCACGAGGATGCCGGCGGCGGCCAGGAAACGCAGCCGGGCAAAGAGATAGAGCCGCTCCCCCAGGAGCAAGCTGTGCGTCAGAATCAGGTCTTCGCTAGCCCTGGTTTCCATATTCGGGGTCGCCTGTTCGCGTGGGCGAAGCCAGGCTTCGCCTCGTGCAGCCCGTCGCGGGAGGGTTTGGGAACCCTCCCCGGGTTTCCACGACAAGACATACCAGCGATGTCGCTATTTGGCGAGCTTGGCCTTGATGGTGCGCAGAAGCGCGTCGGTGTTGACCGGCTTCTGGAAGACGGCGTCGAGGCCGAGATCCTTGTACCCGGTCGAGAGGTTCAGTTGGTCGCCCATCGAACTGAGCAGCAGCACGGGCGCCTGGTTGCCAGCCAGCTTGAGATCCTTGACCAGGTTGGTGCCGGCGTCGATCTCTTCCATCATCAAGTCGACGATGATGAGGTCGGGCGCGAGCTGCTTGAACTTCGCCAGCCCCTCTTCCGCGGATAGCGCGGTCTCGACGGCATATCCGGCCTTCTGTAGTTGCATGCGCAGCAGATCAAGAAGATCCGCATCGTCGTCGACACACAGGATGAGGTGTTTTCCATCTCTCATGGTTACGCCTTCCAGGTTGGGCTGCCGTTGTTCGGGCCAGCGGTGGTGTAGCCGAAGTCCCGCACATAGCGCTCGAACTCGCGCTCGACGAGCGCCTTGCGAACGAATGCGACGGCCTTGGCCAGGTTGTCTTGTGCGGGTGGGGACAGGGTTTCGTCAAGCTCGCCGAAGTCATAGCCGCGTATACCGAGGACGTAGGCCGGGACCTTGCTCCCGAACATGTCGCGGGCCAGGGCCACGACCTCCGCCGGGGTGAGACTGTGGCTCGTCCAGCCGACGCGACCGACAGCAGAATCATCGACAAGCGAGAACCAGAAGGGCGAGGGGCCCCGGGCCGCGGCATCGGCGAACACCACGGCGGCATAGCCGCCAATCTCGGATGCATCTTCCACGTTGAGCTGGTAGTTGGCGTCGACCGCGACCCCCGACATGCCGAGGGCTTCGATCGCAGCCGCCAGGGCCGGGCCGAGCCCGTCGTCCCCCCGGCCGGGATTGCCGTAGCCGAAAAGCAGGATCTTGTCGGTGGTCCGATTCATCCCCGGCTCTTCCGGTCGAGGATCTGGCCCTGGTGATCCACGACGGTCACTTCGAGCGGCATCTGCCCGAGCGCGTGGGTGGCGCAGGACAGGCACGGGTCGTAGGCGCGGATGGCGACCTCGACGTAGTTGAGCAGGCCCTCGGTGATTTCGACGCCCTGCAGGTGGTCTTGCGCGACCTTGGCCACGGCCCGGTTCATGGGCTCGTTGTTGTTGGTGGTCGACACGATGAGGTTGGCCGACACCACCTGGTCGTTCTCGTCCACCTTGTAGTGGTGGAACAAGGTTCCGCGCGGGGCCTCGATGAGACCGATGCCCACCTCGCGACGCTGGCCCTTCACCACGAGGTCCGTGCCCTGCAGATCCTTGTCATTGAGGAGGGCCTGGATCTTCTCGATTGCGTGCAGGATCTCGATCATGCGCGCCCAGTGATAGGCCATGGTCACGTTGTTGGGCTTGCCCGAGGTGACCCTGATGAATTCCTTGCGCTCGGCCTCGGCGAGCGGGGTGTCGATGAAGCTGGCGGTGTTGAGCCGCGCCAGCGGCCCCACGCGGTACCAGCCCTTCTCCGGGCCGATCGACCGGATGAAGGGGAATTTCATGTACGACCAGTCGCGCACCTCCTCGGCGATGAAGTCCACGTAGCGCTGGTAGTCGACCTGGTCGAAGATGACCTCGCCCTGGGCGTCGATGGCGCGCAGATTGCCATCGTAGAGGTCCATGGCCCCGTCCGCGCGCACCAGCGACAGGTGGTTCGAGTCGAACGACCCGAAGGGCGCGAGCCTGGCCAGGTTCTGCACGGTGTAGTCCTTGGCGATCTTCACCGCGCCCTTGGACCAGGCGATTTGCTGGTCGAGATCCTTCAAGAGGACGTCGCGCTCGGCAAGGGGCAGGTTCTTGTTCACGCCGCCGGGAATGGCGCCCGTGCCGTGGATCTTCTTGCCCGCGGTGGCCTTGATGATCTCCTGCCCGTACTTGCGCATGAGCACGGCCTGCACCGCCAAGTCCGGGTATTTGCCGGCCACGCCGATGACGTTGCGGATCGCCACGTCGGCGTCGAAGCCGAAGAGGAGATCCGGCGAGCACAGGTGGAAAAAGTGCACGGCGTGCGACTGGTAGATCTGCCCGTAGTGCATGAGGCGCCGCACCTTCTCGGCGGTGGGGGTGAGATTCTCGCCGCCCACGATGCGGTCCATGGCCTTGGCCCCGGCCAAATGGTGGCTGACCGGGCAGATGCCGCACAGACGCTGCACCAGCACCGGGACCTCCCAGAAGGGGCGCCCTTGGATGAAGCGCTCGAAACCGCGAAACTCGACGATGTGCAGACGCGCCTGGATGACCTTCTGGTTCTCGTCGAGCAGGATGACGACCTTGCCGTGGCCTTCCACGCGGGTCACTGGCTCGATGACGATTCGCTTGGCAACGCTCATGGAAATTCCTTCTCCCTCGTCTCTTGTGGCTCAGTCGTACTTGATGAGTTCGTAGGGCAGCGCGATCGGCTTGCCGCCGAGCAGGGCCGTCAAGACCGCCCAGAGGGTGTCCGCCGAGGGCGGGCAGCCAGGCAGGTGGTAGTCCATCTTGACCACCTCGTGACAGGGATAGACCTTGTCGAGCAGGAGCGGGATCTCGGGATCGCTCGGGATCTTGCCCCGCGGGTTGTACACCGTCGGCCCCTTGAGATACGCCTCCTCCAGGCACTCCTTGAGCGGGATGGTGTTGCGCAGCGCCGGGATGCCGCCCATGGTGGCGCAATCGCCGGTCGAGATGAGGACGTCGCAGTGCTCGCGGAAGTGCTTGAGCACGTGCACGTTCTCCTCGTTGCAGCAGCCGCCCTCGATGATGCCGATCGCGACACGGCCCTCTATCTTCTTGATGTCGTTGATGGGCGAGCGATCGAATTCGATGAGCTCGACCAGCTTCAGAATGCGTTCGTCGATGTCGAGCACCGACATGTGACAGCCGAAGCATCCGGCCAGAGAACAGGTTGCCACTTTGGGTTTGTTTGCCATGGTGCACCCTACTTTGTGGCCGCCCGGCCGGCCTCGATGTCACTGCCGATGGGTTGGGTGTCGAACCGGCGCTGCCCGATGGGCACGGCGAAACCGACCCGCTTCTTGATGATGCATCCGACCGGACACGATTCGGCGGCCGCGGCCCTGTCGGTGACCTTCAAATCGGTGCCGGCCGCCCCGTTCGCGGCGTTGACGCCGATGCGCTTGTGGCCGCCGCGGTGGGTGAAGTCGAACACATGCTTGCCGTCCAGTTCCTGCGAGGCGCGAATGCAGCGCGCGCACAGGATGCAGCGGTTGAAGTCGAGCAAGACGTCGGGATGGCTGGCGTCCACCGTGCGCGTGGGGAACATGTAGTCGTGACGCGGGGCCAGCATGCCCAGGCGGTAGCCCATGGCCTGCAGCTCGCAGTTGCCGCTCTTCTCACAGAACATGCAGAAGTGGTTGCCCTCGACAAAGAGCATTTCCACCATGCTCGACCGCAGATCCTTGAGTTCCGGGGTGTCGTTTTCGACCACCATGCCCTCGGTGATGGGCATGGTGCACGCGGCTTGCGGGCGGCCGTTGACCATCACCGTGCACACCCGGCAGCTGCCCCAGGGCGAAAGCCCCTTCATGGCGCAGAGGTGAGGGATGTAGATCCCGGCCAAGGCAGCGGCTTGCAGGATGGTCTGTCCCTGCTCGCCTTGGACTTCCTTGCCGTCGATCGTGAAGGCGACCTTGGCGCTCATGGCTTTGCTCCACCTTTCTGGTTTCCGAAATGATCTGACTCGCGGCCCGCGATGCCGGATGCCGCGGCCACGGCCTTGCGGGGATCGAAGGCCGCCCGGAACACGCTCCCGTCGGCCTTCACCCGGCGCTCGTATTCCTTGCGGAAGCTTTGGATGGTTCCGAGCACCGGATTCGCCGCGGTTTGGCCCAAGCCGCAGCGGCTGGCGATCTTCACCGCCTTGCCGGTCTGTTCGAGGTAGTCGATGTCGGCCAGCTCGGCGGTGCCGCAAAGAAACCTGCCCAGTCGGTCATGCAAGAGCCGCGTGCCCACCCGGCAGGGGGTGCAGTAGCCGCAGCTCTCCTCGACGAAGAACTCCATGAAGGCCTGCGCCACGGCGAGCACGTCGCGCTGCGAGCTGAACACCATGATCGAGCCGCCGCTGGCCAGGTCGTCGAAGCACAGCTTGCGTCCGAACTCCCCGGGGCCGATCATGCGACCCGCGGCACCGCCGACTTGCACCGCCCCGGTGTCGGTCGCGCCCACGCGTGCGAGCAGCTCATTGATGGTGATGCCGAACGGAATCTCGTAGACGCCGGGGCTCGAGCAGTCGCCCGACACGCTGAAGACCTTGGTGCCGGCGCTGCCCTGGGTGCCCATCGAGGTGAACCAGCCCGGCCCGTTTTCCATGATGCGGGCCGCGGCGCAGTAGGTTTCCACGTTGTTGATGACCGTGGGCAGACCGAGGTAGCCCTTCTGCGCCGGGAAGGGCGGTCGCGTCTTGGGGTCGCCGCGCTTGCCCTCGCAGGAGCTCAAGAGCGCGGTCTCCTCGCCGCACACGTAGGCACCGGCGCCGAGCTGGATGCGGACGTCGAATTTGAAGCCCGACTTGCCGAGGATGTCGCGTCCGAGCAGCCCGGCGGCGCGCCGCTTGGCCAGGATGTCCTCGAGGAAGGGCCGCAAGTAGGTGTACTCGCCCCGCAGATAGAGGATGCCTTCAGCCGCGCCGATGGCGTAGCCGGCGATGGTCATGCCCTCGAACATGAGGCCCGCGGCTTCGGTGAGGATGACCCGATCCTTGAAGGTTCCGGGCTCGCCCTCGTCGGCGTTGCACACGACGAACTTGCGGTCGCCGGCCGCGCCGCGCGTGAATTCCCACTTCATGCCCGTCGGAAAACCCGCTCCGCCGCGGCCGCGCAACCGCGAAGCTTTGATGATCTTGATGACCTCGACCGGCTGCTCGGAAAGGGCGCGCTGCAGGGCGACCCCCGGCGTGCTGGGCGCAAACACCACTGCACCGGGTTCGCGCAGGTTGTTTTGCACCATGGCGCGCACCAAGGGATGGCCGTTGTTGCCGTCGCCCAGCGTAAGCTTGAGCTGCCCGACGTTCTTGGTCGCCTTCAGGGTTTGCACGATCTCATGCACCATGTCCGTCGAGACCCTGGTCACGACCGTGTCATTGACGAGCATGGCCGGCGCCTGATCCGACATGCCGATGCAGGGGGTGTATTCGAGCGAGAACAGCCCGTCCTTGGTGGTCTGCCCGAACTCGATGCCGAGATCGGCGCGCAGGGCCGCGGCGATTCGCTCCATCCCACTTAGCCGGTCGATGATGTCGTTGCACACGCGGATGACGAAACGCCCGCGGGGTTGGCTGGAGAAGAAGGCGTAGAACGTCGCCGCACTCTCGACTTCGATCCGGCTCATCGACAGAGATTCGGCAATATCGTCGAGGGCTTCGGATGCGATGCACCCTGCCTGAGCTTGCACGCTCAAGAGGATGTCCATGAGCCGGCCTCTGTCGTTGCCAAACTTCTCGCAGATCTGCCTGTTCGTGCTGGAGTTGTCTGCCATGGCCCTTCCTGCTTCTGACTCTTTGCGAGTCGGACACGTCGCCGCATCATCGCGGAAAAGCGACTTCGATTCCATCGCTTGCGTGATCCGGGACAGCTTCTCAAACTACGAAGAAAACTCTAGAAAGCCAACCGCCACGCAGGAGCTGCGGGCGTGAAGAAAGTAACGAATCCGACCTTGGTTGGCAAGGCAATCTTGAGCCTTCTTGTCGCCCGCGAAACTGCGGGCGCCCCCGTCGCGCGGTTTTCGCCGCACACCTGAGGTATCCTGCCCGCGACCGTGTCCAATCCGAGAACTGAGAGCCGGGCCAGCACCCTGCGCGCCCACGTCGCCATCCTGGGCGCGGTCCAAGGCGTGGGCTTCCGGCCCTTCGTGTATAGGCTCGCGCACGAGCTCGGACTCTGCGGCTTCGTGCATAACACTTCCGCCGGCGTGTCCATCGAGGCCGAAGGCGACAGCGCGGCGGTGCGCGATTTCGTGCGCCGGCTGGAGAGCGACAAGCCGAGCATCGCCCTTCTACAGAGCCTGGAGGTGACCTATCTGCCGGCGGTCGGCTGCCAGGGCTTCGCGATCCGCGAGAGCGCGGGCGGCGAGAAGCGCGCCTTCGTGCTCCCCGACCTCGCCACCTGCCCCCTCTGCGTCTCCGACACCTTCGATCCCGGCAATCGCCGCTTTCGCTACCCGTTCACCAACTGCACCTACTGCGGCCCGCGCTTCTCCATCATCGCCGCCCTGCCCTACGACCGCGCCTCGACCACGATGAAGGCCTTCACCATGTGCGCCGAGTGCGCGCGCGAGTACCACGACCCTGCGGATCGGCGCTTTCACGCGCAGCCCAATGCCTGTCCGGCCTGCGGGCCGCAGCTTGCGCTGTGGGATTCCGACGGTCGTGCCATGGCCCGGCGGCACGACGCCCTGCTGTCCGCTGCCGAGGCGATTCGCGAAGGCAAGATCGTCGCGGTCAAGGGCCTGGGCGGCTTTCACCTCATGGTCGACGCCCGCAACGAGAAGGCTGTGCAAACCCTACGCAGCCGCAAGCACCGCGAGGAAAAACCCTTCGCCCTCATGGTGCCTTCCCTCGACCTGGCCCTGCACGCCTGCTCCGCCTCGGAGGTCGAACAGCGGCTCTTGCGCTCGCCCGAGTGCCCCATCGTGCTCTTGCGCCGAAAGCCCTGGCCAAGCGAGATCGCGGCCTCGGTCGCGCCCGGCAATCCCAACCTGGGCGTCATGCTGCCGAGCACGGGGCTACATCATCTTTTGATGCGCGAGCTGGGCTTCGCCGTGGTGGCGACCAGCGGCAACCTCTCGGAAGAGCCCATCTGCATCGACGAGCGCGAAGCTCTCGCGCGCCTGGCCGGTATCGCCGACCTTTTCCTCGTGCACGATCGGCCCATCCTGCGCCACGTGGACGACTCGGTGGTGCGCGAGGTGGGTGGCCGCGAGCTGGTGCTGCGCCGCGCGCGCGGGTTTGCGCCCCTGCCGGTGCAGGTCGAAGGCGATCTTGCCCCCGTGCTGGCCGTGGGTGCGCACCAGAAGAACACGGTCGCCATCGCCGTGGGGTCGCAGGTCTTCGTCAGCCAGCACATCGGCGACCTCGAGACCGAGGGATCGCACCAGGCTTTTCGCAGCACCATCGAAGCCTTCCGAAGCCTCTACGATTTCGTTCCCGAGACCCTCGCGTGCGACCTGCACCCCGACTACCTGTCGACCCAACACGCCAAAAAGCACGCGCAGCAGTCGGGATTGCCCCTCGTCCGAGTCCAGCACCACCATGCCCACGTCCTGGCGTGCATGGCGGAAAACCACCTGCGGCCGCCCGGGCTCGGCATCGCATGGGACGGGAGCGGCATGGGTGAGGACGGCACGATCTGGGGCGGCGAATTCCTGCGCGTCGACGAGCAGGGATTCCGCCGGGTCGCGCACTTGCGGCGGTTCCTCCTGCCCGGCGGCGCCCAGGCGGTGCGTGAGCCGCGCCGGGTGGCGATGGCGATTCTCTTCGAGATCTTCGGCGATGAGGCCTTTTCCCGCCCAAGCCCTGCCCTGCGCGCCTTTTCGCACGCAGAGCGAGACACCTTGCAGAGGATGCTAGGGGCGCGCCTCAACGCGCCGGTCACCACCAGCGCGGGCCGCTTGTTCGACGCGTTCGCATCGCTCTTGGACATCCGCCAGGTCACGAGCTTCGAAGGCCAGGCCGCCATGGAGATCGAGTTTGCCTTGGTCGACACGAAAGAGGATGCTTTCTATCCTTATGGCATGCGAAGCGAAGACGGCGTTCTGGTCGTGGATTGGGAACCCAGCGTGCGAGCCCTGCTCGCCGAGCCCGAGATCCCGATCGCGAAGGCATCCGCGCGATTCCACAACACCCTGGTCGAGATGGCGGTGGACGTGGTGACGCGGGTGGGGGAGAAGAACGTCGTGCTGAGCGGCGGCTGTTTCCAGAACCGCTACCTCACGGAGCGCCTGGTCGCGCGCCTCGTCGCCACCGGTTTCCGCCCCTTCTGGCACCAGCGCGTGCCGCCCAACGACGGCGGCATCGCCCTGGGGCAGATCGCGGCCACAGGGAAGAGGAGGAACTAGCTCATGTGTCTCGCGGTTCCCGGAACAATCCTGGCTGTGCGCGGCGAAGATGTCCTACGCACCGGTACGGTCAGCTTTGGCGGCGTCAACAAGGAAGCCAACCTCGCCTTCGTGCCCGAGGCCAAGGTGGGCGACTACGTGCTCGTGCACGCCGGCTTCGCCATCAGCATCGTCGACGAGGCCGAGGCGGCAGAGACCCTGGAGTACTTCCGCCAGATCGGCGAGCTGGGCGAACTCGGGAACAAGACGTGAGGTTCGTCGACGAATACCGCGACCAGGACCAGGCCCGGCGCCTGGCGCAGGCCATTGCCAAGGCCACCACCCGGCCGTGGTCCATCATGGAGGTGTGCGGCGGGCAGACCCACGCCATCGTGAGGTACGGCATCGACGAGCTTCTGCCTCCGGCGATCACCCTCCTGCACGGCCCCGGCTGTCCGGTGTGCGTGACCCCGCTCGAGCTCATCGACAAGGCCCTCTTCATCGCGGCCCGGCCCGAGGTGATCTTCTGTTCCTTCGGCGACATGTTGCGCGTGCCGGGCAGCGGCGGCGATCTCTTTTCCGTCAAGGCCAAGGGCGGGGACGTGCGCATCGTCTATTCGCCCCTCGACGCCCTTGCGCTGGCGCGCGAAAACCCGCAGCGCCAGGTGGTCTTCTTCGCCGTCGGATTCGAGACCACGGCGCCAGCCAACGCCATGGCCGTGTTTCAGGCCCACGCACAGAAGATCCCGAACTTCTCCGTCCTGGTGTCACACGTGCTCGTGCCGCCCGCCATCGAGGCCCTACTCTCGGCGCCCGACAACCGCACCCAGGGCTTCCTGGCCGCAGGCCACGTGTGCACCGTGATGGGCTTCGAGGAATACCTGCCCTTGGCCGAGAAGTACCACGTTCCCATCGTGGTCACCGGCTTCGAGCCGCTCGATATCTTGCAGGGCATCCTGATGTGCGTAGAGCAGCTCGAACAGGGGCGCGCCGAGGTGGAAAACCAGTACGCCCGCTCGGTGCAACGTGCGGGCAACCGCCCGGCCCAGGCGCTCATGGCCAAGGTCTTTCGCGTGGTTCACCGCAAGTGGCGCGGCGTGGGCGAGATTCCGAAGAGCGGCCTCGGCCTGGCCGAGGAGTTTGCCGCCTACGACGCCGAAACCCGCTTCGGCCTCGCCGACTACCACAAAGACGAGGATTCCGAGTGCATCAGCGGTTTGGTGCTGCGTGGAGTGAGAAAGCCGCACGAGTGCCCGGCCTTCGCCACCCGCTGCACACCTGCGCGGCCTCTCGGCGCCACCATGGTGTCGAGCGAAGGCGCCTGCGCCGCCTACTACCAGTACCGCCGACATACCGAGAAGTCGCGCGAGCCCGCGCCGCGGAGCTGAGCATGGCCCCCCCGCCGAACTTCAATCTCAACTGTCCCGTGCCCATCACCGGCCAAGACCACGTGACGCTCGCCCACGGCGGCGGCGGCCGCATGATGCACGACCTGCTCGAACGCATCGTGATTCCCGCCTTCGGCAACCAGCCCCTGGAATCGCGCCACGACGGCGCCGTGCTGACGGCAGAAAAGAGTCGGCTGGCTTTCACCACCGATTCGTATGTGGTTCGCCCGCTGTTCTTCCCGGGCGGCGACATCGGCACCCTGGCTGTCAACGGCACGGTCAACGACCTCGCCATGTGCGGGGCTCGGCCGCTGGGATTGTCGGCGGCCTTCATTCTGGAAGAGGGCCTGCCCCTCGCCACGCTGGAAAAGGTCGTCGCCTCCATGGCGTGCGCGGCGCAGGCGGCGGCGGTGGGCATCGTCACCGGCGACACCAAGGTCGTGGACCGCGGCAAGGGCGACGGCATCTTCGTCAACACCGCGGGCGTGGGCGTCGTCGAGCACGGTCTTGCCATCGCGCCCACCTCGGTGCGGCCGGGCGATGCCATCCTCTTGAGCGGCGATGTCGGCCGCCACGGCGTGGCCATCATGGCCGTGCGCGAGGGCCTGCAGTTCGACACCACCATTGAGACCGACTGCGCCCCGCTCGCCGAGCCGGTGCTCGCCTTGCTCGCCGCCGGGATCGAGGTGCACTGCCTGCGAGACCTCACCCGGGGCGGGCTAGCCACCGCGCTCATCGAAATCGCCGAGTCGAGCCGCCTCCACCTCGACATCGACGAACGCAACATCGCCGTCGAGGAGAACGTGCGGGGCGCGTGCGAGATCCTCGGCCTCGACCCGCTCTACCTGGCCAACGAGGGCCGCTGCGTGGCCTTCGTCCCCGCCCCCGAGGCCGACAAGGCGCTCCAGATAATGCGCAACCATCCCGTCTCGGCCCGCGCCGCCCGCATCGGCCAAGTCTCGGAAGCGCCGGCGTCGCTGGTCACCCTGCAAAGCCAAATCGGCACCAGGCGCATCCTCGACATGCACAGCGGCGAGCAGCTGCCGCGCATCTGCTGAGCCGCTACCTCGGGCGGTCCAGGAGCTCGACGAACTGCCGGGGCGAGAGGACGCGCACGCCCTGGTACTGCCCGAGAACGAGGAGATCCTCGTCGCCGGTGATAGAGGACAAGGACGATGACCCAAATGGAAGCCCGAGACCTCGCGAGGAGGATCCAGATCCTGCCAGAGGCAGATCAGATCAAGATCCTGTCGAGAGTGATGCAGGCCGAGGGCAAGAAGGTAGCGTGGTCCGAGGTAGAGGCGATCCAAAGACGGATGGGCAAGTTCGCTGTCGACGATGAGAAGCTGACGAGCGAGATCGTGGAAGCCGTGCGCGAAGTGCGGCAGGAACGCCGGCGCAGGAGCCGCAGCTAATCCACCGTGCCTGGCCAGAAGCTCCGCGCGGTCCTCGACACGAGTGTGCTCGTGGCGGCGATTCTGCAGCCCGACGGCCCCTCAGGCCAAGTGCTACGGGCTTTCCGACAGGGACGCTTCACGCACATCACATCCAGCGCCATCCTCGACGAGATGGTGGACGTCCTAGCCCGCGAGAAGATCCGGCGTGCGAGCAAGCTCAGCCGCCAGGACATCGCGAAACTCCGCGTGGCCCTGCAGCAGCGAGCGGAAACCGCATCGGGCGAGTACAAGGATTTGGACCTGGTCAGGAGCGACTCGAGTCTCCGACGGGATTCATGCGCTTGCTGAGACGCTGAGTCTGCCGCCTGACACGCCGCTCGTCGCGCTCGGGGCCTCCCCCTATGCCCAAGGTAGGCCCTGGCTTGTTCGTTTCTCGGCTGCTGATAGTCTGGCGAACCAGGGCGCATCCCCACCTCGGCCTCTGGCTCGCCATGAACTCGCCATGAAACCTCGGACCACCATCTTCCTCAGCGGCGTCTCCCACGAATTCGGCTCGTTTCGCGATGCGGTCGAGGTCGAGATGCAGATGAAGGATTGCTTCGCGGACAATCAGCCGGGATTCGCGCCCGACTATCGCACCGTCGAAGAGATGCTCCGCCGCCGGCTCCACGACTGCGATGCCGTGATCCACGTGGTCGGCTTCCGCTTTGGGGCCGAGCCGAACTTGCGCCCCGCCTCCGCGCCTCGCCGCTCGTACACCCAGATGGAATTCCACATCGCCCGCGCGATGGGAAAGCCGATCTATGTCTTCCTTTCGAATGACGCGAGCGTGCGGGATCGGCGGGAGCCAAACGAGTCGCCGGAAAGCGCGGAGCTTCAGGCGCTTCAGCTCGCGCATCGCCGGGCCGTTCAGGCCACGAACCACCTTCACTACTTCTTCAAGGACAAGGCCGAGCTGTGCCGGCTGGTCGCCGAGATCCCGCTCGTGCAAGCGGCCGAGCGCAAGATCGACATCTCGCGCATCATCCGGTACGCACCGTCGGAGCTGGTCGGGCGCGATGACGAAACGCGGTTGCTCGATCAAGCGTGGCTCAAGGTTCGTCGCGCAGAAGATCCGCGGCCCCGCATCCTCACCTTCGTCGCAATGGGCGGCGAAGGGAAGACGTCGCTGGTCGCCAAGTGGGTCGCGACTCTGGCGTCGCAAGATTGGCCGGGGTGCGATGCCGCGTTCGCGTGGTCGTTCTACAGCCAGGGCACGCGCGAGCAGTTGGCGGCCTCGTCCGACTTGTTTCTCAAGGAGGCCCTGACCTTCTTCGGCGACCCTGCCTTGGCGGGCAGCGCGCAGGGTGCGTTCGAGAAAGGCCGGCGGCTGGCGGAACTCGTGGGCGAGCAACGGGCGCTGCTCATTCTAGATGGCCTGGAGCCGCTGCAATACGCCCCGACTTCGCCCACGCCTGGCGAGCTTCGGGACCAGGGCATCGCGGCCCTGCTCAAGGGCCTCGCCGCCAAAAACAACGGCCTGTGCCTGGTAACCACGCGCTACTCGACCTCCGACTTGCGCGCGTTCTGGCAGACCACGGCCCCCGAGCACGAGCTTGTCCGCCTGAGCAAGACCGCCGGTGTGTCCCTGCTGCGCAAGCTCGGGATCGTGACAGGCTCGCAGGCGGGATTCGAACATCTGGTCGAGGAGGTGAACGGCCACGCCCTCACCCTGCAAATCATGGGCGGCTATCTCAAGCGGGCCTTTGCCGGCGACGTCCGCCGTCGTGACCGGGTGAAGTTCGAGAAGGCGGACGCCAAGGTGAAGCAGGAGGAATGGTGCAATGCTGCGTCGATCGCCGGCAACTTGAGCGGATTGGAGCTGGCGCTGGGTGATGTGGCGAACGCGGTGCGGGACGCTGAAGAGTCCGTCACCTATGCTGACCGCCGTGGCGATGCGTTTCAGAGCATGAGCAAACGCACGATGCACGCTTTCGCCCTGCACCAGGCGGGATGCCAAAACGAAGCGGAGCCGGAATTCCAGGCGGCGGAGCAGATGCAGGCAGAGAGGCAGCCCAAATATCCGCTTCTGTATTCGATTCAGGGCTTCCTATATTGACGAGCAACGAAGCCAGCCGGGATGGATCGGCCGCCCAAATTCGCACAGATATCTTCGAGTGGGTCCTAAGTCCCTGGTCTTTGGCGGCCCGGCCCACATCACGGCGCGAGGCCGGCGGAAGGCTGATGGTCAATGTCGCTCGCATGTGTAAGACATTTCAAGACACGTGAGGCCGCCTGGTAAGCCTGTGGCGTTTCCCATGGACCGCCAAAGCGTCGAACGGTCTCCAAGCCGGGAATTCATGGAATGTTCGCCACAGAGGGCACGAAGAAAACGGAGGGCGCAGGGGACAAGAGGTTTCGGATCTCGATCCGGAGACTCCTGCTCTCTCTGTGTTCTCCGTAGCCTCTGCGCTCTCTGTGGTGAACAGTCCAAGAATCGTTCGGTTCTCAAACCGTTCGGTGTTCTAGTAGTTCAGCGCAGGTGCCGCCGCTGTCCAAGCACGCAGGCGGCGGGCCCGTCACGCAGCACATGCCATGCCTGCTGCCGCCGCATGCCTACCACCCATCACCGGCCGCCGGCTCGAAGGGCGCAGTGCAAACCGCCCAGGAGTATTCGGTGCAGAACTCACCCAACGCCACGCAAGCAACCGTCGTGGCCAGGCATCGGCTGTCCGAGCTTCGGGCCACGCCCGCCGCCATGCGCAGGCAATCATCCAAGTGGACAATGCCGCCGCAGACGCGCACCGAGGCGTAGGTCTTGGATCACGAGAACCTATTCGGGATCACCACGGCTTCTTGGGCAGGCTGGGCAGGCTGGGCCACGACGACTTGCCCGACGACGGCTTGGCCGGCGCAGCGGAGGCCGGCGCAGCGGGGATCGGCGCACTCGGAATCGCGGACGCGGCTCCACCTCGACCGAGGGCGGCGGCGCAGTGGTCTTGGGGTCCCAGGCAAGCGCACAGTTCCCAGAATTCCACCTGCGGATTGAGAGTCTGGTCACAGGTGGTCTTCCCGGGCGGGCAAACGTGGACTTCTCGTGCCGAGAGTTCCCATTCGCTGCCGGTATTGCGTTGGGCCACAATCACATCGGCCTTGCACTGGTAGCGGCTGCGGACGCGACGCTGACGATCTTGCTCCGTGCTGCGATTGATCTCGTCGAAGCTCGGCTCCCATTGCACCATGAAGCGCTTGGCGGGATCGTTGAAGAATTGCTCGGACTTGCCGGCGCTGACGAGCGACAGCTTCTCGACCTTGCAGTCCTTGCGCGGATCGTAGCCAAAACCTTCACAAACACGCATCCTGATGGCCTCCTCGACTTTGGGCGACCATGCAATTTCCGAGACGACGGACACCTTGCCCAGGTTCTTGCAGTGGTTGGGATTGGGAAAGTAGCACCCGACGCGTTGGTTGTTCTTGCTCGAGTCAAAGCAATAGGTCAGCTCCGGTTCGATATTGCCCTTGCGCTTGTAGACCTCGGTGACCATCGGACACTCGTACTTGTCGTGCATGGCTTCATGGCTCTCGCCTTCGGTCAGCGTGACCAGCGATTCGATCTCCCACTTGTTGTCGCAGAAGTTCCAGCTGCCTTTCTGGTTGCGAATCTTGGCGCCGACGATCTTGGCGGGACTGCGCGCCTTCTGGAAGCTGCCGGCGATCTGCTCGAGGGCGACCTTCTCCTCGAGCGGGGCGGGCGGCGGCGGGGTCGATACTACCTCCGTGTCCAGGGTTGCGTTGGTCTCGTAGACCAGCTTGCCGCCGGATTTCCGATACCAGGCCTCCCAACCGAATTTCACCTTGGTTCCGCATTCCTCGTACAGGATCACCTCTTGGACCTCGTAGGCGGTGTAGTCCACGGGAAGCAGCCCCACCATCTTCTGGAAATGGCGTTCCTTGCCCACGTACTTGGTCGACAGGACCTTCTGCCCCGGCTCCGGCTTCCAGTCGCGCTTGAAGTCCTTGATCACCTGTGCCGACGGAACCCCTGCCGCCGCCTCTGGACCGAGCGTCCAAGACATCGTCACGGCTAACCACAATCCTCGACGTACGAATCGACCCATTGGACCCGTTCTCCTTTCGCTGCGGCCCATCTCGGCGCCGGCCCACCCATCGTAGGGCCATCCGGAAAGCTCCGCCAATGTCATACGCGAGTCTGAACGGGCCTTTCGGGAATTCTCTAGACCCTACGCGGGGTTTTCTGTGAGCAAGCGACGAAAGCTCACCCCAACACGGGACCCGATGCCCCGTCGGAGGTGGCGCGGTTCCCAGAAGCAAGCGCGCGGCCTACGCCCGCTTCCGGTTCAAGCGGGCGACGAGGCCGCGCACGACGGAGCGCGGGCCGAGGCGGGGCAGGAAGGCGTTGACCTTGTTCATGAAGCCGGGAATCGCCACCACCTTGCCGGCCATCATGGCTTGGTAGGCGTGCCGCGCCACCGAGGCCGCGTCGGCGACCCCAATCCGGAAAAGCCGGGTCTCGTCAGTCTTCGCCACCCGGCCGAACTCGGTCCGGGTCGGTCCCGGGCACGCCGCCGTGGCCGTGACGCCGGTTCCGCGCAGCTCTGCGGCCAGGGCCTCGGTGAAACTGAGCACGAAAGCCTTGCTCGCGTAGTACGTCGCCATGAGCGGGCCGGGGACGAAGCCGGCCACGGAGGCGAAGTTGAGGATGCGCCCCTGCCTCCGCGCCAGCATGGCGGGCAAGAACCGGTGGCAAAGCTCGACCACGGCGCGCACGTTGACGTCCACCATGCGCAACTCGACCTCCCGGTCGGCCTCGGCGAAGTTGCCGTGGCTGCCGAAGCCGGCGTCGTTCACCAGGAAATCGATCCCCACCCCTGCCTTGCGCACCTGCTCGAGGATGCGCCCGGGCGCGCCGGGATTCGCCAAGTCCTCGACCAGCACGCCGACGCTGACCTGATGCTGGGCGGAAAGCTGGTTCGCCAGGGCTTCCAGGCGCTCGCGCCGCCGGGCCACCAGGAACAGGTGATGGCCGTCCTTGGCGAAGAGCCGTGCGATCTCTTGCCCGATTCCTGCTGATGCCCCGGTCACGAGGGCGCAACTTCCCGTGTTCTTCATGGCTCGTCCTCTGACGCGATCCGGGCTCCACCATACCCTCGATGTAAATGCGAAAGCAAAAGGCGGTTCTTTGACACCCCTCGGAGCGCTGCCGATAATCGAGCGGCGTGGCCATCTCCTTCTATTCCGGGCCTGGCGCCGAAGGGCAGGCTCTCGGCAGGAAGGGCTGGCGCTGTCTGACAGCGCCGCTCGCGGTCCTCGCCTTGGCCCTCGCGGGCTACGGCCAACTGCTCTCGCCGGGCAAGATTCCCTATTCCCCCCACTCCGACCTCGTCGCGTATCACCTGGCGGCAAAGCAGGTCTTGCACCGCTCGCTCGCGGCCGGAGATGGCCTGCCCTTGTGGCGGAGCGACCAGCTCTCGGGCACGCCCATCTTCACGAGTCCCAACGCCCTCTTCACCAACCCGCTCCACCTTCTCTACTACTTCTGCGATCCGGTTCGCGCCACCGGACCTACCCTTCTTCTGCTCCTCATCACGAGCGCCCTTGCCTTCTACCTGGTGGCGCGCTCCCTGCGCTTGGGATTCTGGCCGCGCCTGCTCATGGCGGTGGCCGGCCTTTTCAGTTTCAAGCTCATCCTGGCCGCGTACGCCGGCTGGTTGGGGCCGCTTTGCGCCCTCGTCGCCTTCCCGCTTCTCTTCGCCGCGGTCTTCTTCATGGCAGAGGAGCCTGGTCCGCGCGCGGGGCTCGCCCTGGCCGGCAGCGCGGCCCTGTGCCTGCACGGAGGGCAACTGCAAGTTCCGTACTACGCCGCCTGGTTCGCGCTCGTCTATCTGGTCCTCGTGAGCATCCGACTCTGGCGGCAAGGCGCGCGCGCGGCCGCGCGCAGCCTCGTCGGCTGGAGCACGGCCGGCGGCCTTTGCGCCGTGGCCATGAGCCTCTACATCCTGTGGCCTACGGCGGCCGAGGCGTCGCTCATCTCGCGCGCGCAGGCCTCGGCCGCGTTCGCGCAGTCCGGCCACGCCCTGGCCTGGCGGCACCTGCTCACGCTCCTCTGGCCCGAGGCCCTGGGCACGCCCCTGCGTGGAAGCTATGCCGCGGTCGAGCTGTGGGAGGACGCGGCCTACTTCGGCCTCATCCCGCTCGCACTCGCCGCTTTCGGCGTCGGGTTCGGCCATCGCAGGACAACGGCGAAGTTCCTGGCCATCTCGTTGCTCCTCTCCCTGCTTCTCGCTTTGGATTCGGTCCTCGTGCGCGCGGTCTACCGCCTTGTCCCTGGCGGAGGCCTCTTCCGCTCGCCAGGTCGGATGCTCTTCGTCACCGCTTTTTTTGGCATCACCCTGGCCGGCATCGGACTCGAAGAGATCCTTCTGCGCCTACGCCAGCGCCGTGCCGATGCCCGCGTTCCCACGCTGATCGCGGTCCTTCTGCTCCTGCTCGTCGCGGGCGAAGGGGTCATCCATGCACGCCGATACATCGACACAGCCGCGCCTTCCGCGGCCTTTCCCGCCGGCGACTACGCGCGTTTCCTGGCCCAGGACAAGGACCTCTTCCGCGTGGCACCCCTGGCCCGAACTTCCCTCGCCTACGGAAGCGCCGCGAGCCTGGGGCTCCAGATCATCTCGGGCTACGAGCCGTACAATCTTGGCCACTACCAGGAGTACGTTCACCTCATGCAATCGGGCAAGGCGGAACCCGGCGACGCAGTGGTGTGGACCGACGTGCGCCAGATCCGACGCTGGGATCTCTTGGACACGCTGGGCGCGAAGTACATCCTGGCAAGCGAGCCTGCGGCCTTGCCCCCTGACCGCTTCGAATTGGCCGGCCACTTCCCGCACGAGAGCGTACACATGTTCTACAAGGGCGAGCGCCGGACCGACGTCTTCGTGTATCGCAACCGCTTCGCACGCGAGCGTGCTTTTCTGCCCGAACAGGTCTTGGCCGTGCCCGATCACGCAACCGCGTTGGGCGCGACTGCGAGGACTTCCCTCGGTGAGGTTGCCGTCGTGGAGACGGCCGAAGCTGCCCAGATGCAACCTTCACCCGGCGACCAGGTCCGGGTCGCCGGCGCCAGCGACGGCCGCCTTGACATCGAGGCCACGACCGAGGCGCGGCGGTTTCTCGTGCTCGCCGAGGTCTGGCATCCGGGTTGGCACGCCTTTCTCGACGGCCGCGAGGTGCCGCTTGTGCGCGCGGACGTCGCGCTCATGGGTCTGTGGCTGCCTCCCGGCGCACACCATCTGTCCTTGCGGTTCCGCCCTCTCCATTTTCGCACGTCACTGGTCTTCAGTCTGATGGCAATCACCCTCTTCGTTGCAGGTTCGGCCTGGCTCTCCTGGCGAGCGCGGCAGAAGGAGCGCGATGGAGTCTGAACGCAGCGCTAGAGTACGGGAGGAGGCCTTGCAGGCCAGACCCAACCGGGTCGGCAGCGTGGTCTTTCTGCTTGCCGCCGGCCTCTTCTGCCTGCGCCAAGTGAGCGGCTTCGACGTGTTCTGGTACCTGCGCGCCGGCGACGAGATGCTAGGCCGGCAGTCGCTCTTGGGGACGGATCCATTCTCGTACACCTCCAACCGTGCTTGGATGAATCACGAGTGGCTGGCCGAAATCATCATCGCCCTCGTCCACGGCGCCGGCGGCTTCCCCGGGCTCGTCGTGCTGCAAGCCACGATGGTCGTGCTGGCGCTCGCCCTGCTCATGCGTCAACGCGAGCCGAGCCCCGGCCTCGAGCATTGGCCGGCTTGGGTGGGCCTGACGTGCGCTGCGGTCACGCTCGGGCTTTCGGCCGAACCGCGCGCCCAGCTCTTCTCATGGGTACTTTTCGCCGCCACCCTCGGCTTATGCCTCGCAGATTGGCAGAGGCCATCCTGGTCGCTCTTGGGGACGGTGCCGATCGGCGTCCTGTGGGCCAACCTGCACGGAGGCAATCCCACGGGAGCGGCCCTGCTGGGGGTCCTTTTCCTTGCGCGACCCTCGGTGAAGCGGGCGCTCGCACTGGCCGGGACAGCTCTGGCCACCCTGGCCAGCCCCTATGGTTTCGACGTGCACGAGCACTTCCTCGGAGCCCACACGGCTCTGCCCGAGATCCGCGAGTGGCACAATCTGGGAAAGGCCCTCGCCCTCGGCTCGCTTCCCCAGTGGAGCGCGCTCCTCTCCACCCTGGCCGCCGCGGCCTGCCTGGGGCTTCGTCATCGTCGCGGCGAACCGATTCGCTTCGAGCTCTTCGCCCTGCTGCTATTCGCCGGGGTGGCCGCCCTCTACGCCCGCTTCACCTGGGAGCTGTCGCTCGTCGCCGCAGCCTCGCTCGTGCGTATACCCGCCGCGCGCCCGCGCCCGCACCTGCCCCGCTTCCTCGGCTTGACCGCAGGTCTTGTGCTGCTGGCCGCTGCTTCGGCCGCTGCCTCGCGGCCTCTCGGCTTTGCTCTCGACGAGAGCCGCATCCCGGTTGGCGCGGTTCGTTTCCTCGACATCCGCCGGCCACCAGGCCCCATGTTGAACAGTTACAACTTCGGCGGCTACCTCATGTGGGCCTACCCGCGCGAGCCGGTGTTCATCGACAGTCGCGCCTTCATGGTCTATTCCGAGGCGCATTTCCGCGATCTCCTCCGCCTCTACGCCGAGCCGCGCTTCTTCCGCGCCCTGGAAAAGCGCTGGCATTTCCGCCTCGCCGTGCTCCAGCGCGCGGGCCGCGGCGCCTTCTTCCTCGCTTGGCTGCGCGCCCAGAAGGATTGGCGCGTGCTCTATGAAGACGAGGTAGCCGTGGTGCTGGCCAGGAGGTAGCGCGCGCTTCTACCCTCCCAGGGCGCGCTGCCGGCCCCGCTCGACCCAGCCCAGCCACGCCTCGATCCCTTGGGCTTTCGTGCAACTGGTTTCGATGACCTCCATGCCGGGGTGAACCCGGCGCAGATTCGCGATGGCTTGGGCCAGATCAAAGGGGACGTAGGGCAGAAGGTCGACCTTGTTGATGATGCACAGCTCGGCCGTGGCAAAGATGGCGGGGTACTTCTGCGGCTTGTCTTCCCCCTCGGTCACGCTGAAGAGCACGACCTTGGCGTCTTCACCCAGGTCGTAGCCGGTGGGACACACCAGGTTGCCGACGTTTTCGATGAAGAGGGTGTCGATGGCACCCAGATCCCAGTCTGCAAGCGCCTTGCCGATCATGTTGGCATCGAGGTGGCAGGTATCGCCGGTGGTGATCTGCTTGACGGGAAAACCAGCCCGCAGAAGGCGACGAGCGTCGTTCTCCGTCTGCAGATCGCCGGTCAAGACCGCGACCTTGGCCGACTTGGGCAAGGCTTCCAGGGTGCGTTCGAGGAGCGCGGTCTTGCCCGACCCCGGTGAGCTGATGAGATTCAGCGCGAACACCTTGTGGGCGCGAAATCCCTCGCGCAGCTTGATGGCCAGTTTGTCGTTCTCGCTCAGGACCTTCTCTTCGACGGCTACGCGCATGGGGGATCCTCTAGTTCGAAAAACACGACGTCGAGCTCCCTGCCGGCGATGCACACGCTGTCGTCGCCGTGACAGACGGGGCAAGCGGAGGTGATCTCGGTGGGCTCGAATTCTGCGGCGCAGGCGGCACAGCGCTGCTTGCGCTTGCACCGCTCGATCTCCAGCACGGCGCCGGCCATGGGCGTGTCCCGGCACAGGGCCTCGAATCCGAAGGCGAGCGCCTCCGGCTCGACGCCCGAGATCTCGCCGATGCGCAGCCCGACCTTGAGGACACGCGCGTTGCCGTTGCGCAGGGACACGGCCTGGGCACGGTCGAGAATGGCAGACGCGAGGGACAGCTCATGCATGGGCCGAGCTGCCCCCGTGGTGTTCGCGTCGCGTGGTTGCCAGCATCGGCATCAGCTTACCGTGCCCCCTTCGGAGTTCGACCGATTTCTGCCGGCGTTGTAGCATGACGATCATGAGCGCCAACCCGCCCGCACCGGCCGGCGACTTCGTCGTGGTTCTGGTCACGGTCCCCGACCAAGCGACGGCCATCACCCTCGCACGGGCTTTGGTGGGCGAGAAGCTCGCGGCCTGTGTGAGCATCCTGCCCGGGATACGTTCCATCTACACCTGGGAGGGCAGCCTGTGCGACGAGGGCGAGCTTCTGTGCCTTGCCAAGACCCGGCGCATGCTCTTTCCCGCCCTGCGCGAGCGCGTCATCTCGCTCCATCCCTATCAGGTGCCGGAAATCATCGCCCTGCCGCTGGTCGAGGGAAACCCGCCCTACCTGGAGTGGCTGCGGGGTGAGACCGAAGGTCCCTGATCTACTACTTCCGAGATCTTTCGCATGCCGCGACGATTTCTTCAGCCGCGGCGTGAAGAGGCTTCGGGCTCCAGGCTTTGGGCTGAAGTGCAGGGCGGTGGAGGACGCGATCGCTACCACCCACCGATCAACCTGCAGCCTGCAGCCTGGAGCCCGCTTCGGTTGCGGGCGAAACCCGCGCGGTGAGTCCCCCCCCCAGACCATCGGACTTCCCCAGAACGTCGCTTTCTGCTCTATTTCGTAACGAAGTCAAACCGGTCGCTGTTCTGGCTACTGCTCGTTCCGGGAACTCTCGTTGCCGGTCTTCATCGCGCCCAGGGCCAGGCCACGATAGTTCTGGACGTAGGATTGCAGGTACGACGCGCCCGAAATCCACTGCAGGGCCACGCCCACGTGAGCCGAGACGAGAGGAACCCAATGGACGAGCGACGCGAGCCATCCCGGGGCAAAGACATGGCCGGCGTCGAGCCCCATGAAGAAGAACGCATAGTAGGTGAAATTGACGGCCAGCTTGCCGAGGTAGCTCGAGCGAATCACGAACCCCTGCTGAGCCGCGCTCGCGCGCATGATGGTGACGCCCATGTCGCGAAAACCCCAGGCCAGGAGCAGATAGAGCGGCCACACCCGCACCACCGCCGCCACGGAAAAGCAGACCAGGTGAAACAGGGTGTCGCCCAGGCAGTCGAGCAAGGCGCCGACCTCGGTGGTCTGACCGCGCTTCCGCGCCAGATAGCCGTCGAGGTAGTCCGAGATCCCGGCCGGCAGAGCGACGAGCACCGCCACCACCGGGTGACCGAGGAAGAAGATGATCGCGCAGGCGGTGATGACGACGATGCGTGCCAACGAGATGATGTTGGGGAGCAGGAGAATGTCGCGGCGGAAAGCCGGGGAACCTTGCAGGACTGGCATGATCTCGATGGCCTCGGGAACTACTTATGCACCGAGGCCAAGCAGGCGCGCAAGGGGGCGCGCAGGATGGTGGGCGCGCGGGCCACATCGCCGCGCAGGATGCGCGGGTGCTCGTAGTCCTCGTTGTCGACGAGCAGATCCGCGTGCTCCGCCGGTGCGAAGGCGGCCTGGTAGCGATCTTGCGCCGGAAAGTAGCGAGCCGTGATGCGGTGGACGGCATCCACGTGGGAGAGGCCGCGGCCGAGGGCGCGCTCGAGCATGCGTGCGTACGCGGTGGCGCGCGTGGTTTCGAGGTAGATGGCAAAGGCCTCCGCCAGGCTCGGAACCCGCCGCAGCATGATGCCCTCGACCACGAGCACGGTGCCCGCGTCGGCGGCGGCACGTGCCGCGCTGACCGCCCCATCAAACCCCGCCAGATCGAAGTAGTCATCGTAGTAGATGTCGAGCTCGCTACGACCCGGGACCTGCCAGGTCACGGGCCGGCGGAAATCATCCGTGGCGAGAAATCGCGTGACCACCCCTTTCGCCGCGCAGGCGGCAAGCAGGCGCCGCGCCCACTCGGACTTGCCGCTGCCGTCGATGCCGCTGACGGTGACCAGGGCGGAGGTCACGGCGCCTCCGCTTCCGCCTGGGCGCGGAACCACGGCCGGCACAAGGCAAGCCAAGCCGCGTGGTCGCGGCCGTTGGAGGCGACGATGCCGCGACGATGTTGCACGTCCGGTCCGGCATAGGACAGGGGCGCACCGTCCACGTCGGTGACCGCGCCGCCCGCGGCCACGACGATGACGGCCGGGGCACAACTGTCCCACACCTTCTCCCTGTCGTGCAGCCACAAGGCCAGCTCGAGATCCCCCGCGGCCAACGCCATGAGCTTGCGCGAGGCCCCGAGCCGCACCACCTCCAGACCGAAGGGCGCGGCGCGAAGGAAGGCGGCCACGTTGGGCGGGGTGTGGAAGCGCCCCACGGCGATGCGGCTCCGGGCGCCCGGCTCGCGCTCCGAACAGCGCACCACGCGCACCTCGCGCCCGTACCAGACCTTCGCCGGCCCCCCAGCCGCAGCTCCGTAGGTGCAGCCGAGCACCGGCACGTGGACCGCGCCCACCACGGGAACACCGTCGACCACCAGGCCCACGTGAACGGCGAAATCGCCGCTTCGGCCGACGAAATCGCGGGTCCCATCGAGGGGATCGACCAGCCAAACCCGACCTGCGCCGAGGCGCACATCATCGGCCGCCTCCTCCGAAAGCACCCGGTCGCCCGGAAAAGCCCGGCCCAGACGCTCGACGATGAGCGCGTGGGAGGCAAGGTCGGCCTCGGTGACCGGCGAGAAATCGTCCTTCATGTACACCGCGACCTGGGCCCGCGCGTAGTGATCGAGCACGAGCGCCCCTGCCTCGGCCGCAATCTCCTGCGCCTGCGCAAGCTCGCGGCCCCAGACGGAGCCCGGTTCGGACGTGCTTTCTTCCATGGTCTGCCCCGGAATGCCCCGAGGGTACTTTCTCCGGCGCCGCCTGCCAAGCTGATGGGTCGATGATGCTGCGGTGCGGCCTGCGAGAAGGAGCACGGCACTCTTTTTCGTTGACGAGGGGATGGCGTGGCTCTAGTGATCGCCCAAGTCGCCGGTGTTTCCGGCCCAAGGACCAACAAAGGAGAGGGACCACCATGCAAAAACTCGGGCTAGTATTCGGACTTTGCGTTGCCGTCACGGCTTGCGGGGGGAGCAGCGTCAATCGGGGCGGCCTCGGCGAGTCGTGCACGAGCCGCGATGATTGCTCGGGCAATCTCGTCTGCTACAACAACGTTTGCTCGCAGTCGGTGGGGGCACCCAGCGCCGCCGACGGCGGCGGCGTTACCACTCCTCTGCCCGTGCTCGGTGGAGCGGGCGAGTCCTGCACCAGGCGTGCTGACTGCAGCGATGGACTTCGCTGCTTCGCCGGTATCTGCGCGGCCTCGGAGCCGGCCCCGGTCGACGCCGGTCCGCAGCCCCCGAGCAACCCTGTGCTCAGCGATCGTGGTGAAACCTGCACCACCAGTTCGGACTGTACCGCGGGCCTGATCTGCCTGCCGAGCCTGGGAACGAGCGGGCTTGGCATCTGCGACGTCGAGAAGTACGACCTTGCCCCCGGCGCCAATTCCTGCCACGCCGAGTGCAAGACCGACCTCGATTGTTGCGAGCTTCCCCTCGGCCTGGCTGCCACACCCATCGATGGCGGCCCGGCAACCTACAATTCTTGCGCAGATCTGCTCAAGGCCATGGCCCCCTTCATCGGCAGCAACTGCAATGACCACCCGGCGATTTCGCACGAGTGCTTCCTCTACAAGACCTACTGCGATTGCTCCGCCAGTAACAAACCCTGGAAGTGCTCGACCGAGATGAGGTGCGTCTACAACAAGCCCTGCGATCCGACGGTCACGGGCGAGGTGATGAAGGGCTGCCCGGCCAAGACCCGTGCCAGCTTCCCGGTGAGCAGCTGCAACAACCTCACCAAGACCTGCGCGGCCGGCGGCCCGGCGGGCTGCACCATGAACGATGACTGCACCGGCCAACCGGTCGCCGACCATCCGCGTGAAGCCTGCGCCCCCGGGGAATGCGCGTGCGTCATCGCCTCCGGCAGCTGCTACCGCAAGTGTGATGCCGAGCTCGATTGCCGCGCCGGCTACACCTGCGACACCACGCAGGCTCTGTGCAAGCCCGCGGGTCAGTGCACCACCGACGCCTTCTGCGCCGTGGCCCTGCACGACGCAACGGCCAAGTGCGTGGCCGCCGCCGGCGGCACGGCCAAGACCTGCAAGATACCTTGCCGGACGGACCAGGACTGCAGCCCCTCGGGCCTGGGGGGGACGAGCTTCACCGGTAGCGTGTGCGGCGCCGACAAGTTCTGCGGTTCCATGGGCTGCAGCAAGGACGACGAGTGCTCGCTCCTGATCACCGGGGACGACGACACCCCCCTCGGCTCGATCAAGATGTTCTGTGCACCGTCGGCGGCTGGCACCGGCATCGAGTGGACCTCGGCCATCACCGACTAGCCACGAACAGCCATCGCGCAAGAGCACAAGCCCGGAACCTGCGCCTCGGCGGTGCGGGAGCCGGGCTTGTTGTTTCTCCGCCCTCGGCCGGCGTGGCAGCGAAAGCAACTGCGGCCCGGCTTTGACAGCCGGACCCTTCTGGCCCAGAATCGGCCCCCCACGAAGGAGGATGTCCCATGCGTAGATGCACCCTCGCGCTTGGACTCGGCATGTTCTTGGCTGCATCCTCGGGCTGCAGCGGCGGGAGCGGCAACCCAGACGCCACCTTGACCTTGACCGGTACCTCGACCGTCACGGGCGGCCCCGATGCCGGAAGTGGCGCCACGACGCCCGCAACCAGCACGGCAACCTCCACCAGGACCACCACCGGCAGTACGGCTACCTCTACCAGAACCACCACCACCACCACCTCCTCCTCCTCCAGCACCACGACAGTTTCCAGCACGGCGACGGGCACCGGCACGGGGAGGTGCAACTATCCTGAGTGCGCCACCAAGCTGTTTACAGGTTGCACGATCGAAGGCTGCGGGGGTGGCTGCGTGACCGAGCAGGGCATGCTCTGCGGGGCCACCGCCTGTGCGCAGCCTCCGACCTCGGAGCCCACCGCCGTCTACAGCAACACCTGCCATGGCAACGGCGTCAAGACACTCAATACGGTGGACATCAAGGCCGAGACCTCCGTGACCACGGTGAAGAAGAACGGCAGGGTCTGCTACTCCATCGAAATGCCGTACTCCTCGGGCACGACCACCGGGATCACCATGATCCTGAAGAACGGATCCGGGGCAACCGTCGGGACCTACGTCATCGACACCAAGGACAAGACCGCGACCATCACCTGCACCGGCGGCTCCCCCGTGGTCGTTCCCTTGGATTGCGTGTCGTCATCGACGAGCAGCACCTCCTGCCCGGCCTGCACCACCGGGACCTGCACACGCTAGCCCCGGAGCACCGACGGCGGAGCCGCTGCGCGGCCTGCCTGAGCACGCAGGCTTAGGACCCGAGCAGGAATTAACGTGCCGAGATGGCCGTCGAGGCGCCCGGCTGGCGAGGCGCGAGGAGGAGGAATACTCGACGTATTGCGACGACGAGCAACGAAGCCAGCCGGGATGGA
>Ga0172364_10000253_pt1 | contig 36366 bp, 24 predicted proteins | sample LakKivSesite10cm_FD_114545 | JGI IMG/M metagenome (GOLD analysis project Ga0172364, IMG submission 114545) | Sediment microbial communities from Lake Kivu, Rwanda - Sediment site 10cm | ecosystem: Environmental > Aquatic > Freshwater > Lake > Sediment | place: Rwanda: Western Province, Lake...
CCGTCTCACCCATGGCCGTTCCCCGCGGAGAGAAAGGGCCGAGAATATTCCAGCCTCCGGCCGGGAGCAATGGGTAATCATGTTCATTTAACTGTCCGAAACCCGTCCCCGTCAAGCCAACGAGAACCAGGACCACAGCTATCAAACGGCTGGAAACCAAGACACCCAATAAACTACCTATCAGCTTCATTTTCCCCACCTCGAATGATTTTTCGGTCTCTATTATAGAATTTTACAGCCGGGAATAGCGAATTTCCAACCGTCTAAAATCAGGCCTTGGCGGCGCGTTCCAGGCGTTTCATGATTGAGAACATGAAGCCTGCCGAGAGCAGGCAGGCGCCGACCAGTATGGACCATAAGACCCAGAGAGGAACGCGCATCCAGAACCAGGCCACCACTCCGACCAGATAGTTGCCGACGGCCGTGGCGGCAAACCAGCCTCCCTGCATCAAGCCTTTGTATTTGGGCGGGGCGACTTTGGAAACGAACGAGATGCCGATGGGGCTTAACATCAATTCGGCAATGGTCACCAGAAAGTAGGTCGAGATCAGCCAGTAGACGGACACCTGGGAATCGGCCGGAGCGACCAGGCCGTTCAAAGACTTAGGACTGGGCAGCCCGATGGAAGCCAGAATCAGGATCGAATAGGCGGCGGCCGCAAGGAGCATGCCGATGCCGATTTTCCGTGGTGCGGACGGCTCCTTACCGCGTTGGTTAAGCCAGCCGATGACGGCCACAAAAATCGGCGTGAGGGCGACGATGAAGAAGGGATTGAAATGCTGGAAGCGCTGGGGCATGAAAGGATTGGTATCCTGATAGCCCTGATAGCGAAGATAAGCGAGGATGCCGAAACCGATGAAAGAGGCCGCTCCCAGAATCCGGGCCGTTTTGCCCGAGGTTCGGCTGAGCAGGAAGTAAAGCCCGGCCAGGGACAGGAAAACGGGCAGGAGACCAAACAGATCGAACCACAGGTTGGTCAGGCTGTTCACCTTGGGCACGGTGTAGTCCCTGGCGAAATAGGTCAGAGTGACGGCGCTCTGATGGAAGGCCATCCAGAAAAATATGACGATAAAGAAGACCAGGCCAAGGGCTATCAACCGTTCCTTGGTTTGTTGGGGGGTGAGTTCGATGACCTTGGACTTATAGGCCTCCGACTTCGCCTTCTGGCGCTCGGTCAAATCTGCCGTTTTGTAGTGATTGCGGAAAGCCCAGAAGACGAGCATGGATATGACCAGGCTGATGCAGGCCAAACCGAACCCGAAATGGTATGATTTACTGAGGGTATTTATGTAATTTTCCGAGAATGTCCGGAGGGTATCCACGGTCACGGAAGAATTCTGGGCCTGAGCCAGGCCGAGATAGGCGGTGACATCGGCCAGCTTCCCTTTCAGGAATTCATTGGCCAGGGCCGGGATGCGGGCATCGTAGAAGAGCCCGGCTTTGCTCAGTATCCAGTCGGAAACGGCCTCGGAGGCCGAAGGAGCGAACATGGCCCCGATGTTTATGCCCATGTAAAAAATATTGAAAGCACGGTCCCGCAAGGCCGAGTATTTAGGCTCGTCGTAAAGGTTGCCGACCAGGGCTTGAAGGTTGCCCTTGAACAGACCTGTTCCCAGGGAAATTACGGCCAGAGCGGCCACTATGAGAGGGAATCCGGTTTCCATTTGGGTTGGCAGGGTCAACATGGCGTAGCCGATGAGCATGACCACCAGGCCGGCGCTTATCGTCCGGCCGTAACCCAGGTAACGGTCGGCCAGAAAACCGCCGAGCAAAGGAAAGATGTAAACTCCGACCATGAAGGTCGAGTACATGAAACCGGCCGATGCGGCCGACATGCCATATTTCGCCTGCATGAACAGGACGAAAATGCTGATCATGGTGTAAAAACCGAATCGTTCGCCCATATTGGCGAAGAAAGCGACGAACAAGCCCTTAGGATGTTCTTTAAACATCTTCTACCCCTCAGAAAATATATGACGGCGCGGATTATAACAAATTAAGGGGAGGCATTCCAAATTTTCTTTTCTTTCTACCGGTTGGCTTGCCCTGCTTGTTTTCCGGTTGACAGTCCGCCACGGTCACTAATAGAATTCTGGAAGAAGACGGAGGAAAGGAACATGAAAGAATATCACAACAATCTCAACCGCCGCGATTTCGTTAAATATCTTCTGGCTGGTTCAGCCATTTCGCTTTCGGCTCTCGATGGACTCAATGCCGGTATTTATCAGAAGATCACCAAGCTGAATCAAAAGTTCGCCGAGGACGAGTCGCCCGATGGGCTTTATTGGGAAGGCATCAGGAAAAACTTCCTCTTTGAGGACGGCTTGATCATGATGAACAACGGCACGGTCGGGCCCATGCCCCTGCCGGTTTACAACACACTGGTGAAATACTTCAAAGTCCAGGTCACCAACCCATTCGACGTTTATAATGTGTTGCCGGCCAAAAGGGAATCAACGCGGCAGAAACTGGCCCGGTTCATCAACGCTTCACCAGATGAGACGGCCATAACGAGCAACAGCACGGAAGGGATCAATATAGTCGTCCACGGCCTCGACCTCAAACCAGGCGATGAAGTGCTGGTGACGGACATGGAACATTCGGGAGCTATACATCCCCTCCGCCTGAAGGCAAAGAGATTCGGAATTAAGATCAAGGAAATTCCTCTCCGCGTGCCGCCTCGGGATACCTCTGAAATCGTCGACGACTTCGCTGCGGCCATCACGCCGGCGACCAAGTTTATATGCATAGGTCATACGGTCTATATCACCGGGGTGATAACTCCGCTCAAGGAATTGAGCAGGCTGGCCAGGGAGAAAAACATTCTAATCCTGGGCGACAGCGCCCATGGCCTGGGGATGCTCGATCTGGACATGAAGGAGATGGGAGTTGATTTCTTCGTTTCCAGCCCCTACAAATGGATGGGGGCTCCGACCGGAATCGGTCTTCTTTACATGCGGAAGGAAGTGCAAGAGAAAGTCTGGCCTTGTATCGTTTCTTCGGGGTGGGACAGCCGTGAAGGCGCCCGCCGGTTCGATCCTCAGGGGCAACGGGCCGACGCCATGATTTACGCGCTTGATGAAGCTCTGAATTTTCAAAACGCGATAGGCAAAACCAGAATCGAAAGAAGGGTAAAGGCTCTGTCTTCTTACCTGCGCCGGGAACTGTCGGAAATCCCGGGCATAAAGGTCCATACCCCCAGCGATCCCTATTTAAGCGGCGGCCTGACGGCCTTCAGCCTTAAAGGAGTCGATCCGGTCAGGATAGTCAATTTCGTAAGAGAGAAATACAACATAGTCGTCAGAACGATTGGAAACGTGAATAAGGGCACATATGGGGTAAGGGTTTCGACACCCATTTACGTTTCGTTCAAGGAAGTAGCCATGTTTCTGGATGGGATTCGGCATCTGGCCCGGCAGCCGGCTTAACCGGTCAAGGACATGCGTTTTCTGTTGCCAGCCGGTCGGCAATCGGTTAAAATGACCGATTGAATTGGCTCGGAAGTCATTATCATGCCTGAAAGCTTAAGAACGGCCAGGTTCTGTCTGGCGGTAGTCGGTTATATGTGCTGGGCGACGGCTGCCGTTTTTCTGTCTGTGCTGATAATGGGAGTCAGAATTGCCGGCACCAACGGAGAAAGGCTGGGGCTGGCCAAAACCATGCTTCCCGGGATCGACAGCCTGGTGATGTTTTTCATCTTCGGCCTGGCCGGGTCGGCTGTTTTCCTGATCAGTTCGGGGCTGCGACGCGGCCGTCGCTGGAGTTTTTATGCCGCAGCGGCTGTGGCCGTGTTGCTTATTCCGGTGTTCCTGTTCGGAACGATCCCCGGAATATTCATCCTGTCCGGGATTCTCGGCAGGGAGACGAAGGCCTGGTTCAAATCCAGGTTGGCCCCTTCGTTCTCGAGGACGGATTCAGGTCCTCAGGCATTGGACCCGACTAAATAGTCTCAGGGAGGCGGGACCGGAGAATGCCGGGTGGGGCCGCCTGAAAGCCGAACGGAAACACGGTCTGAAACCAGGAGCCGTTTCCGGGATTTGAGGAGAGTAGCGATGAAAAGACCAACAGCCGTGCGGTTGGCCATGGCCGCAATCCTCCTGGGATTAGTCGCCGGCGGTTCATTTGGGGGTCAAATCGTTCCCGCAGGCGAATTCAAGGAAGAGGCTCCGAAAATTTTCATCGACTGTCACCAATGCGATATGAATTATCTTCGTAAGGAAATAACTTTCGTCGATTTCGTCCGTGACAGAAAGTCGGCTGACGTATGTATAATTGTCTCGATAAGGCTGACGGGAAGCGGCGGCCGTGAGCATACCATGGAATTCCTGGGGCGGAATTCTTATATCGACATAAAAAACACCATGAAGTATGTATCCAACCCTGACGACTCCGACGACGATCAGCGCCGCGGCCTGGCCAGGGTGCTGAAAATCGGGCTTGTTCCCTACGCGGCCAAAACCTCGGTGGGGGATTTTCTCGATGTTAATTTCGAGGGCCGGCCGGCGACCATCCTTCGGGATGACCGCTGGAACTCATGGGTGTTCGGCGCCGGCGTTTCGGGCAGCCTGAGCGGTGAGTCAACCAAGCGCTTCACCACGGTCAACGGCTGGCTTTCGGCCAACAGGATCACCCGGGAGAGCAAGCTGAGGCTCGGCCTGTCAGGAAGAGTCAGTGACAGCTTTTTCGAGCTGGAAGAGGAGACGATAACTTCGACCGTGGACAGTCAAAGCTTCAGCGGCCTATACGTCGTCAGCTTGAGCGAGCACTGGTCAGCCGGAACCTGGTTGTCTGTAGCCTCGTCGAGCTACAGTAACATTGCTCTGACCGTCAACCCGGCTCCGGCGGTCGAGTACAATTTCTTTCCTTATTCAGAATCCACGCGCCGTCAGCTCCGTTTTCTATACCGCCTGGGATTGAGCTTCAACAAGTACATGGAAGAAACGATCTTCGGCAAGATGAAAGAGAACATCCTGGGACATACCCTGTCCGTGACGTTCGAAGTCAAGGAACCATGGGGACATATAAGTTCTTCCGTTTCCGGTTCGACTTTTTTATCCGATTTCGCCAAAAATCGATTGGAATTTTACAGCGGAGTCTCGCTACGGTTAGTCAAAGGCCTGGCCTTGAATTTCAACGGCAGATATTCCCGCATACACGATCAGGTGTCACTGCCGAAGGAGGATGCAAGCCTGGAGGAAATCCTTCTCCAGCAGAAACAACTGGCGACCAATTTCAGTTACGGCCTTTCCATCGGAGTCAGCTTTACCTTCGGTTCCATATACAGCCCGGTGGTGAATCCGAGGTTCGGCATTTGACCGTTTTCGACGGCGAACCATCGTGAGCAAATAACGTGGATTACATATATTCCATCGCAGCCGGATTAATCCAGGGTTTGACCGAGTTCCTGCCGATCTCGAGCTCGGCCCACCTTTTTTTCTTTCATGAGATATTCGGATTCGATTTCGCCGATAATCTTTTTTTCGACGTGTCTCTGCATGTGGCTACTCTCACTGCCCTTGTCATTTATTTCCGGCGGGATATCTCAGTCGTCATCAGTTCGGTTTTAAGGTTCTTATCACGGCCGGACCTTAAAAATGACCGGGAACAAAGACTTTCTTTTCTGATGCTTATCGGCTCCCTGCCCATTCTGATCCTGGGCTTTTTCTTTTACCGTTTCATCGAAACCACGCTGCGTGCGGTCGAAGTCGCTTTGCCGGCTCTTTTTCTCGTTTCCCTGGTTTTTTTCCTGGCTGAGAAAGTGAGCTCGCGGTCAAAAACTCTGGATAACATGACGACGGCCGATGCCGTGATCATCGGCGCGGCTCAGGCGTTGGCTTTGATTCCGGGTTTTTCAAGATCAGGGATCACGGTTTGTGCCGGTCTTTTCAGAAAATTAAACCGGGCCCAGGCGGCGAGATTCTCTTTCTTGATATCTATTCCGGCCGTATTCGGAGCGGCCGTCAAGTCGGCGATGAAAATAAAGAACGTAGCTTCCGTGGATTGGCTCGTGCTGGCTTGCGGCTTCCTGGCGGCGATGGCCAGCGGTCTTCTGGCGATCGGCTTTTTCCTTCGTTTCGTCGAGCGTCATCCGCTTCATCTTTTTGCCTGGTATCGAATAGCTTTAAGCGCGGTGCTGTTGGCGTATTTCCTTTTTTTGTCCTGAATGGTTAACAATCTCTATCCGGTCGAACATAAAAGAAAAACTTTTTTTATTTTTTTCTTGGTTTTTGTTTTTATTGTGTTAATCTATAGTCAGAAATGATGGAAGGTATCGGCGATCGGGCGTTACGCACTGATTTACCGGTTGTCCTTCTTCACAACATCGGTCCAGATTGGACTGAAAATGAAATCAAAGAAGCTGAAGATGACGTCTCGACACTGGCCAGTTCACTTGAAGAGATCGGGCACCGGGTCACAGTGGTTCCCGTCAGCGACAAAAACCTTTCAGCCCAATTAGCTCCTTTCAACCCAAAAGACGTAATTGTCTTCAACTGGTGCGAGGAACTTCCGGGCGTTCCGAACAGTGAAGCGAAAGTGGCCGGGATACTGGAAGTAATGGGCTTTGCGTTTACCGGCTCACCGGCCGACACGCTGGCTCTATCCCAGGACAAACCGGCTGTTAAGGATATCCTTGAACCGGCCGGTGTACCGGTTCCTCAGTGGGCGGTTCGGGATTCACCCGAGGCCGGGGACTGGCGCTTGTTTCCGGCCATAGTCAAGTCAGCCAACGGGCACTGCAGTATCGGGATAAGTGGTGAATCCGTGGTCACGACTCGCGAAGAGCTTGAACGCCGTATCGGCTACATGCTGGATAAATTCGGACAACCGGCCATGGTCGAGGAATATATCGACGGTCGCGAATTGCTTGTTTCAGTATGGGGCAACGGAAATCTTACCATGCTTCCCCCCGTCGAGCTGGATTATGGCTGCCTGACGGATATCAGACAAAAATTATTCAGTTATGAAGCCAAATATGATCATGACTCGCCGATTTACAAGGAAATCAAGTTGTCGGTGCCGGCCGAGATCAATGAACTGGAGAAAGCCGAACTGGAACGCATCGTCCTTTCCGCTTACCGGTCGTCCGGTTGCCGTGATTACGCCAGAATAGACGTCCGCTTGAAGGACGGGACATTTTATGTCCTGGACGTGAATCCTAATCCCGATATCAATCCTGAGACTTCGCTGAGCTACTCTGCGGCCGAAGCAGGTTTCGATTACGGGCAGATGGGAAGCCTGTTCGTCAATTTCGCCGCCGCCAGGCACCGGTGCTTCGGCCGGGGCCTGTCCGGAAATCCCTGACGATGTCAGGCGTTGTCCCGGAGTTCGCGGAGAATCTTTTCGAGATGGGCGGAAGCCAGCTGAGCTAAACGGCGGCAAACGAGTGCATCCCTGTCTCCGGTCCGGATTTCGGAGCAATGGAGAGGGGCCATGGATAACCAAGTTTGCCAGTAACGGTCGACCGCCGCGGCGCACATTTGTTTGGCGATTTGCCTATCCCTTCCCGGAGCTGGAGAGGCGAAGCCTATAGCCATGATCCCGCCGGTCAGGAGGCCGCATAAATCCCGGTGGAGAAGGCCACCCCCGAAACCGGCCGCCGCCCAGGTCAAGTCCTCGGGTTTGCCGATCGAGCGGAGAGCGACGACGAGAATTGATTCGGCGCAGCTCCAGCCATGACCGTAATAATCGGTTATTTCTCTGGCCATGGCCGAAGAGTCGACAAGCTCCTTTTCTTGCGGCGTCAGCGAGACGGCAAGTTTGGCCTGGGCAGCGGATTGGCCGTATGCCTTTGGACAAAGCCCCGCCAGTCCGCCCATGGCGACAAATCCGCCGGCCGAAGCAAGAAACGTCCTTCGAGAAAGATGCATTCTTTTATCGTCTTTCATGCCAGTCATTCTAAACCAGGATGCTCGGGATGTGAAGCCTGTTCCGGATCCAGGCGGATCGGGAAGAGACGCCCGGCTCTTCTTGTTGAAATAGGATCGGATTTGTATTAAAGAATACCCATGGATAAGACAGCCAGGGGCTATTATGGGTCGCCGGCCGGATGGCTCGAAGTCAAGGCCAGCCAGCGAGGCGTGACTTCGGTCGAATTCGTGAGAAGGAAGAAAAAAGCCGAATTTCCGGCTGGCCGGGAAACGTTTAACGTGAAGCTGTGCCTGAAACAGCTGGATGATTATTTCAAGGGCCGAAGACATGAATTTTCGGTTCCCCTGGATCTTCACGGCAGCCGTTTCGACCAAGCCGTCTGGCGCAGACTGTTGAAGATCGGCTATGGCCGGACGATGAGCTATGGCGAGATAGCCGCGGGAATCGGGAAACCGGGAGCGGCCCGGGCCGTGGGCGGGGCCAATCACCGGAATCCGGTCGGAATCATAGTCCCCTGCCACAGAGTGATAGGCGCCGACGGCGGTCTGACCGGGTATGGCGGGGGTCTCAGGCGTAAGAAATGGCTTCTCGAGCACGAAAAGAGGCACGGAGGAAAGATATGAACGTTGAAACCTTGAGTCAGGCTTTTCTCAACACGATCCGGGCTTATGTCAAGCCGGATATAATGATGGTGAAAAAAGAGGGCCGCTATACGCCGATTTCCACGGCCGACTTTGCCGCCGATGTCCGGGCCATATCTATGGGACTGAGAAGTATCGGCCTTCGGCCCGGCGATAAGTTCATCATATTTTCCGAAAACCGGCCGGAATGGGTGATGACCGATTTCGCCGGTTTGTGTCAGGGAGCCGTACCCGTCCCCATATATACCTCTTTGCTGCCCGACCAGGTGAGATACATAATCAGCGATTCCGACGCCAGATTTGTTTTCTGTTCCGGGACGGACCTCCTGGCCAAAATTCAGGCAATCCGTTCGGACCTGCCCCAGATCGAGCGCATCATAGCCTTCGACCCCGTAGACAATCCTGATGTCATGCCGCTTGACCGGCTGAAGCGGCTCGGCCGGGAACTGGATGCCCGTGACCCGGAAGCTTTCGAAAAAACCGCTCTGTCGGTCCGGCCTGACGACCTGGCTTCCATAGTTTACACTTCGGGAACGACCGGAGTGCCCAAGGGCGTAATGCTTACTCATGCGAATTTCGTCTCCAACACCAAAGCCCTCGATGCCAGTATCGAATTCACCGACAGGGACGTGATCCTATCATTCCTGCCCCTTTCGCACGTACTGGAAAGGATGACGACTTTTTCTTTTCTGTACAAAGGATCGACAATTGCCTACGCCGAAAGCATAGAAACAGTCGCCGATAACCTGGTCGAGGTCAGGCCGACGATAATGATCAGCGTGCCCCGGCTCTTCGACAAATTTTACGCCAGGGTCATGGATAACGTCCTGAGCCAGTCGGCTCTCAAGAGAAAGATTTTCTTCTGGGCCCTCAACACGGGCAAAAAGTACAGCTCGAAGAAGTTGAATAAGGAGCGTATCCCGGCCTGGCTGGCTTGGGAAAGAAAACTGGCTTATAAACTGGCCCTGCACAAGATCGTCGAGAGAACCGGCGGCCGGGTCCGGTTCTTCGTGTCCGGAGGCGCCCCACTTTCCAGCGAAATAGCCCAGTTCTTTTACGGGGTAGGTATAACCATATGCGAAGGTTACGGCCTAACGGAGACCGCGCCCGTATTGACCTTCAACAATTTCGAAAAGGTCAAGCTCGGAACGGTCGGAGTTCCGGTGCCCGGAGTGGAATTGAAAATAGCCGGGGACGGCGAGATATTGGCCAAGGGACCAAACGTCATGCGCGGCTATTACAAGCTGGAGCAGGAGACTAAGGAAGTCTTAAAGGACGGCTGGTTTCATACCGGCGACGTCGGCTATATAGACGAGGATGGATTCCTGGTCATAACGGACAGGAAGAAAGATCTGATCGTAACTGCCGGCGGCAAAAACGTAGCTCCTCAGCCGATCGAGAACATGATAAAAAATAACCCTTACGTTCTGAACGCCGTAATAGTGGGCAATGGCCGGAAGTTCGTCTCGGCCCTGATAGTGCCTGATTTCGACAAGCTGGAAGATTATGCCCGCTCCAAAGGCATCGGCTTTTCAGCAAGAAGAGAATTGATCGACAAGAAAGAAATCGTCGATTTCATGCTCGAGCAGGTCGGCAAGTCAACTCCGAACCTGGCTTCCTTCGAAACGGTTAAGAAAGTAGTCCTTCTCGACCGTGACTTCGAACAGGAGCTGGATGAGCTTACACCTACCCTGAAGGTCAGGCGGAAGATCGTCGAAGATAATTATAAGAGTGTCATAGATTCTATTTACAGGGAATGAGTCCGGACACCTCGACGGTGTGAAAAACTGCCCGCCTCAAGCGTCTTTAGATTCGAACCATCGGAGACATATCATTGCAGATTCAGGACGGCGGATTGGGCGATAAAAAGGGCCACAGGAGCCGCTTGCGGGAAAAATTCATCAAATTCGGCCTGGCCGGATTCCTGGACTACGAAATTGTCGAACTCCTGCTGACGGTCGGGACGCCGCGCAAGGACTGCAAAGCGGCGGCCAGGCTGGCTCTGAAGGAGTTCAAGAGTTTGCGCGGCGTTTTAGAGGCTCCACCGGAAGAACTGCAGTCGGTTTTTGGAATAGGTCCAAAGAACGTTTTCGGCATCATGCTGGTCAAAGAAGTATCGCGGCGTTATTTAAAGGACAGGATGACGAGCGGGCCGGTGTGCGGCTCGTCACAGGAGGTTTATGAATATCTCCTGCACTCGATGCGGGACCTGAAGAAGGAACAGTTCAAAGTGATATTCCTCGACGTCAAAAACAAAGTCATCGAGGAAAAAACGCTTTTCGAAGGAACGGTCGACGCGAGTGCCGTTTACCCGCGGGAAGTGATCAAGGATGCTCTTCGGTACGGAGCGAGCTCACTCATCTTCGCCCATAACCACCCATCGGGCGATCCGGAGCCGTCGGTCTGCGACCGGGAAATAACCCGCGACCTGGTCTTCGCGGCCAGGGTGGTGCAACTGAGGGTGCTCGACCACCTGATCATCGGCGACAACCGGTATTACAGCTTCGCCGACCAGGGGCTGATCAGGGATTACGACCAGATGTTCCCCAGGGACGGAAGATGGAACGTCCGGTCCGGGAGGGATTGAAAGATTCGCCGGTTCAAGGTAAACTCTGGATGAGAAGGGTCAGCGGGCGGTCGAGAAGACGCCGGAAGCGCTTGCCGCCGGCCGGAATTGAATACAAATCCCCGAGGAGGACTCATGAAAGAAGAAGATAAAGGCGACAAACAAAACGCCCGGGGCAAAGCCATCGAAGCGGCTTTATCACAGATAGAGAAACAATTCGGTAAGGGCACGGTCATGAGAATGGGGCAGAAAGGCGCGGTCGTGCCGGTTGAGTCAATTCCGACGGGCTCTATCTCGTTCGACCTGGCCATGGGCATCGGCGGTTTTCCCCGGGGCAGGGTGGTCGAGATATACGGCCCCGAAGCAACCGGGAAAACGACCCTGGCTCTTCACGTGATAGCCGAAGCCCAAAAGCGCGGCGGGCAGGCGGCCTTCATCGATGCCGAACATGCTCTGGATCCGGGCTATGCCTCCAGAGTCGGAATAGACATCGACAATCTCTTGATTTCGCAGCCCGACTACGGCGAACAGGCTCTCGAGATTGCTGAAGTTCTGGTCCGGAGTGGCGCGGTCGATGTCATAGTCGTGGACTCGGTAGCCGCCCTCGTTCCCAAGGCTGAGCTCGAAGGCGAGATGGGCGACTCTCACATGGGCCTTCAGGCCAGATTGATGAGTCAGGCTTTGCGCAAGTTGACGGCCATCGTCAGCCGTTCAAAAACCTGTTTCATATTCATAAACCAGATCCGGGAGAAGATCGGGATGTTCATCGGTAACCCGGAAACGACGACCGGCGGCCGGGCCTTGAAATTCTACGCTTCGATGCGGATTGACGTCCGCCGGCTGTCCGTTTTAAAAGACGGTGAAGACATCATCGGCAGCCGGGTCAAAGTCAAAATCGTCAAGAACAAGATGGCCCCGCCTTTCAAAAACGCCGAGTTCGACATAATTTTCGGCCAAGGCATATCGAAGGAAGGCGACCTGGTCGATCTGGGATTGGCAACAGGCATTCTGGAGAGAACCGGCACCTGGTATTCCTATAAAGGCGAAAGGCTGGGCCAGGGGCGGGAAAATGTCAAGAGACTGTTCAAGGAAAACAAGGATTTGGCTGGCGGGCTGGAAGCCGAAATAAAGCAGAAGGTGGGGCTAATCGGCGAGGAGAGCGGAGCTCATAATTGACCGGTATTCTCCAATTTGTAGATCCTGATCTTTTGATACAGGGTCGAGCGCGAGATATTCAGGATACGTGAAACTTCTGACCTGTTGAAAGCGGTTATGGCCAGAAGAAAAGCTATGTAATCTTTTTCGAGATCCCTTAAAGCAGGCAAATTGAGCCGCTTCGGGCCGTTAGCGTTGCCGGGTTTTTTAATGTATCTTCGGAGAAAAACGTTCACGAGGTGACTCTCAAAGAAACGTTTTCTTCAGAGTGCTCTAGCTCTCTGGATGAGGCGCATGTTGTTGGCGACTACGTAAGAGAGTAAGGCGTTCGTGGCCGTGGTCAGGATCCAGGCGGCGGTTTTATTGCGTTTGAACAAAGCTTTGAAGCCTATATAGGACAGGGCGGTCGTCCCGATCTTGACGGCGGCAAAGGCCGCTGGGCTTTTGACGAAGGGCTTCATTATCGGGTTCGATTCTTCGAGCCCCGGGTACTTAAGAGCTTCTCTGGTCGAAAAATAGTCGGCTGCGTTGAGACCTATCATCAGAATTAGATTAGCTTCGAAAAGAGTTTTGCCGCCGGGGCGGAGGCCTCTTGTCAGATCAAAAGCGCCGGGGATGGGTACGATTTGGGGGTCTACCTTAATAGCGGCCTGACTTGCTTCAGCCAGTTCGAAACGGACCGGCTCGGGGGTATCTGTATAGACCAGCGAGAAAACGGCGCCAGGGTTCTTTATGGGTTGATTGAGGCCGGGCGGTTCTTCTGCATAAGCCCAACCGGTCATAAGAACCGAAAAGATCAGGCAAGCTGTGAACGGTACGGTTTTACTTAATTTCATTGCCGGGCTTCCTTTCCGCTCCTATAGAAGCAAGAAAGGTGCCAGGTGGTTGGAATCCGCTTAAATGGTTTTATAAGAATAACTTAAATCGTCGGAAGTGGGTTCCATATTAAGGCTCATATTGTTCAATAAATGAACACAATATCTGTTCAATATACATGCATATGATTTATTTACTGTAATATAGATGAAAAAAAAGATTAATGTTTCATAATTGAACAATTATCTTCATGGCTAGATCCTGTTTTTCCAGGCAAAAGTCACGCATCTCTTATTCCTGACCGGGATTTCCCGTGCTGCCTACGGGGATCAATCCCGGCTGCGGGCCAGGATTGTCTTGAGGTAACGGCCGGTATGTGAGTTTCGCGATGAAGCTATTCTTTCCGGAGTGCCCTGGGCCACGATATAGCCTCCGGCGTCGCCGCCTTCCGGGCCGAGGTCGATGACGAAATCCGCACATTTAACGACTTCCAGATTATGCTCTATGACCACGACCGTATGGCCTGAGGTCAGAAGACGTTCAAAGGCACGCAGGAGAATATGAACGTCATGAGGATGAAGTCCTATGGTCGGTTCATCAAAGAGATAAAGCACATGTTTTTCTTTTTCATGGCCGAGATGATGGGCGAGTTTGATTCGCTGCAGTTCTCCTCCGGAGAGACAGGAGGTCGGCTGACCGAGCTTAAGGTAGCCGAGGCCGACTTCAACGAGCGGGCGGAGCTTTTGAGTTATTTCCGGCTGGCCGGTGAAAAAAAGGCTGGCCTCCGAAACGCTCAAGTCAAGTACTTCGTCTATGGATTTTCCGTTCCAGCGTATTTCGAGAACGTCCTTTTTAAAGCGTTTTCCTTTGCAGGCTTCGCAAGTCAGGGTGATATCGGGCAGAAACTGCATTTCGACGACTTCGAAGCCGGCGCCCTTGCAGACCTCACAGCGGCCGCCCGGAGTGTTGAAAGAAAAATATCCCGGATTATATCCCATGAGTCTGGCTTGCCTGGTCTCGCTGAATGCATAGCGGATTCCGTCCATAGCTTTGGCATAGGTGGCGATAATCGAGCGCGGCGAGGTGCTCAAGGGGGATTGATCGACGAGAACTGTTTTGGAGACCTTATCCTGGCCACAGACTTTCGAAAAAGCCGGGCTGGACGTCCCGGCCACGGCTCTGTAAATGACATCGTAAAGCAGGGTGCTTTTGCCCGAGCCCGATACTCCGGTTATGCAGGTCAGGAGGCCGAGGGGAATTTTGAGGTCGATGTTTTTCAGATTGAATTTTTTTGCACCGGAGATCGTCAGGTAATTTCTGGCCGTCCGGCGTGATTCGGGAACGGGGATCTTCATTTTTCCGCTCAGATATTGGGCGGTCAGGCCCGGCGCTTTGTCCGCGAGAGTTTCGGTCGGGCCGGAATAAACGACCTCGCCGCCCGCTTCCCCGGCTCTCGGGCCCAGGTCGACGATGTATTCCGAGGCCCATATAATATCGGGCTCATGCTCGACGACCAGGACAGTATTGCCCGCTTCCTTTAACGAGTGGAGGATTTGAACCAGGCGCTCGTTGTCCCGGGGGTGGAGTCCGATAGACGGTTCGTCCAGGACGAAAAGCGTCCCGACGAGCGAGGAGCCGAGAGCCGCAGCCAGGTTGATGCGCTGGGCTTCTCCTCCGCTCAAGGTGAAAGTCATGCGGTCGAGGGTTATGTAATCGAGTCCGACTTGGAGAAGGAAACCAAGGCGGGAGCGGATCTCCTGGATGAGTTTTTCGGCTAACTCCCGTTTCGAACCTTCAAGGTCAAGCCGGTCGAGAAAATCGTCCGCCTCCCTTACGGTCATCTTGAGGAATTGACCGATATTCAGGCCGCCGACGCGGACGCTGAGAGCCCGGCTGTTAAGCCTGGTCTGGGAACAGGCCGGGCAGGGAACGTATTTCCGGTACCGGCTGAGCAAGACCCTGACCTGGACCTTATATTTTTTCGACTGCAGCCAGTCGAAAAATCCTTTGACGCCATGGTAACCGCCGCCGCCTTCGAGCACGAAACGCCGGTCATCGGGGGCAAGATCCTTGAAAGGCACGTCGGTCGGAATGTGACGCTTTCTGGCCTCGGTCAGAAGCTCTTTTTGCAGGCCCCGGGATAGAGGCTTGGTCCAGGGCTCGATCGCTCCCCGTTCGAGTGACAGAGACGGATCGGGCACGACTTTTTCTTCGTCCATTACGGCCAGATCGCCGAAGCCGTGGCACACCGGACAGGCACCCTGGGGACTGTTGAAGGAAAAGAGGTTGGGATACGGTTCCTCATAGGACAGGCCGCATGCTTTGCATTCCAGAGCTGTGGACAAAGGAATCGTCTGCCCGGAATCAATCTTGACCAGGGCCCGGCCCTGTCCCCTCTTGAGAGCCAACTCGACCGAGTCGGCTATCCGTTCGCGCTCGTCGGCACCGATGGTTATCCTGTCGACCAGGATTTCGAATGTGCCGGCGGCGGCCTGCTTAGGGCCGATTTCGTCGATTTCGATCACGGACCGGCCGCTGACGATTCTCGAAAAACCTTCTTTCCTGAGAGCGGCCAGCGATTTGCCGCCTTCCGAAGAGAACGTGATCACCAATTTCGTCCCCGGGCTCAAGTTCTCGAGTCTATCCACGATGCCGTCGACCGTGTCCCTCTGGAGAGGACGGCCGCATTGAAGGCAGTGGACGGTTCCGGCCCTGGCGTAAAGTACCCGCAGGTAGTCATAAATCTCGGTGACGGTGGCTACGATCGACCGCGGATTTTTGGCCGAGGCCTGCTGCCGGATGGCCACGGCCGGTGGGATGCCCTCTATGAGATCGACGTCTGGTTTGTCCATTCTTTCGAGGAACTGGCGGGCGTACGAGGACAGCGATTCGATGTAGCGGCGTTGGCCTTCGGCATACAGGGTATCGAAGGCCAGCGACGATTTGCCCGAACCGCTGACTCCGGTGACGGCGACCAGTTTGTTCAGGGGTATGTCGACATCGATGTTTTTCAGGTTATGGACGCGCACCCCGCGCAGGCTTATTATTTGTTGTTCGGATTCTGCGTTTGACATGGCTTTTGGATAAACAAATATTATACCACTAAAACCGGGCCTGGCGGCCGGCGACATGAATCGACCCGGGGGACTGAGGCTTGACAGCTTGCGGACCGGCGGTTTCTGGATTCTGATATAATGAATTTTCTTCGGCCAGGCCGGCATCAGGCAGAAAGTCGCGATGATGTACCTGGTGTGAATTATCAATGACCGACACTGAGGAGGTGGCATGGATTCTTTAAAGGATAAGATCGTTTTCGTTACCGGCTCGAGCGCGGGAATAGGACTGGCCTGCGCCAGGGCCTTTGCCGAATCCGGAGCCAGAATCATGATGTGCGCCCGGCGCGAGGATCGGTTGCGAAAAATCGCCGAAGAGCTGAAAAAAGATTTCGGCTCAGACGTTTTTTTCTTCCGGTTGGATGTCAGGAACAGGGAAAGCGTCGAGCGGGCTTTGAACGCGCTGCCGGCGGACTGGAGAGATATCGAAGTTCTGATCAACAATGCCGGCCTGAGCCGCGGCCTGCACAAGCTGCACGAGGGTAGTATCGACGACTGGGAGGAAATGATCGATACGAATATCAAGGGCCTGCTCTATATCAGCCGGGCCGTCATCCCGGGCATGGTCGAACGCGGCTCGGGCCATATCATCAATATGGGTTCGATCGCCGGTTATGAAGTCTATACCGGAGGCAACGTTTACTGCGCCACGAAATTCGCAGTCAGGGCCCTGTCCCAGGGCCTGAGGTTCGATTTGAACGGGACTCCTATCCGGGTCACCGAGATCGCTCCGGGCATGGTCGAGACCGAGTTCAGTCTGGTCCGCTTTCGGGGGGATTCCGGGCGGGCAGCCAAAGTTTATACGGGCTTCGAGCCTCTTCGTCCCGAAGACATCGCCGAAGCCGTCGTTTGGTGTGCGGCGCGGCCTCCGCATGTCAACATCAATTCGATGATCGTCATGGCCACGTCCCAGGCTTCATCGAGTGTAGTGCACAGGAAATAAAGGTCAGCGGGCTTGGCTGGGCCAACTGACGGTGATCCGGATGCCGTTTCCGGTAAAGCCGAGGGCACAATCGAAATTTGCCTTCTTTCCGGCGCCGGCCGTGTTTTTCCTGCGATGAAGGCTGACTATTTTAGAGGCGACGGCATAACCCAGGACGGCCCCGAAAAACGAATCGGACGCCCAATGCTTGTCAAGGGTAATTCGGGACAACGAGACGAGTGTTGAAAAGCTATAGGCAACGATATCCACGGCCAGCGACGGCGAATTCTTGGCTATGGTCGTGGCGAAGGCCCAGGAAATTGTGCTGTGCCCCGAAGGCAAGGCCTCATAGCGGCTTTTGAAAGAAAAAGGATGGAAATTGAAGCTTCCCTCGCCGGCATATGGGCGGGCCCGGCCGAATGCCGTTTTGAAAGAGGTCATGAGAAGCATGGAAATACCGACACTTTCCAGGCATTCCAAAGCGGTTTTGTTGATATTTTCTCTACCTGAGATTTTCCCAACGGCGTAAATTCCGGCTACGGCTCCCAGGATACTGAGAGAATCGGCGGCGTGCGAAACAGCGGCCGAAGCATCAGAGGTGAAAGTAGTTTGGTTGTCCAGGGCCCAATCGCGGACCGGCGCGTCGGTCAAGAAGAAAAAGCCTCCGCTTCCGGCTACGGTTACGGCCAGGGACCAGTCTTTTTCTTGCCAATGAAACGGAGCAGACAGGACTTCGGCCGTATCGTTGACAAGCTGGCGGAAAAACTTCTTCCCAGGGTCGGAAGCCCTTTCGTCCCCGGTCGCGTTTCCGGGTGCGGCCCCGGCGGCCAGAAAAAACGTAAAAACCTCGATCGCGGCTAAAAATCCAGCCCTCTTGGCCATTTTTTCCCGTTCACCTGATTAATATTCGTCGTAGTCCGCTAATTGTCAATGGTAAGATGCCTGATCTCAGGCTACAGAGTTCGATTGACCGGAGAGGGCCGATTTCTATAAAATGTTAGGCTGATGCCAGAAATTGACGAAAGGTGTGGAAGCCATTGATTTTCGGGGTCGGCACGGATATCATCGAAGTCCGCCGAGTCGAAGAAAAAATAACGAGAACCAGAGGGCTGAAAGAAAGAGTCTTTACGGCCAGGGAGATCGCTTACTGCGAATCGAAATACCGTCCCGGCCTGCACTATGCGGCCCGGTTCGCGGCCAAGGAGGCCTTTCTGAAAGCCATGGGCACCGGCTGGACAGGCGGGCATAAATTCTCGGAAATAGAGATCATCGATAACCGGCTGGGCAAGCCCGAGCTTTATGTTTACGGGAAGGTAGCCGGCTTCTGTAACGAGAAAGGGGTCTCGCGGATGGAGGTCACTTTATCACATATAAAAGACCTGGCTCAGGCCGTAGTCGTCCTGGAAAGAAACGGACAAACTTGAATTAACACCAGAGGAGAAGCATGTCGAACATAGGCTCGTACGAGGATAGAATCAGGAATTTCTCATGGCAGATGGCCGAACGGGAGCTCGATTACAAGCCAGGGGATCCGATTAACATCGGCTGGTATTGCTCCGACCGGATCTGCCAGCTTGGCCTGGCGGAAAAAGTCGGATTGATATGGGAAAGCCATACGGGTTTGGAAAAGCGTTACACCTATAACGATATCCGGCTGGCCAGCAACACTATCGGAGCCTTTCTGAGCGGGTTAGGCCTCAAACCGGAAGAAAGGATTTGCCTTTTCCTGGACAGGGTCCCCGAGCTATATCTGGGTTTTCTCGGGATACTCAAGATGGGAGGGATCGCCCAACCCTTGTTTTCGGCTTTCGGCGAGGAGGCTCTTTTCGTCAGACTGGAAAATGCGGGGACGGCAGCTGTCATTACCCAGAAGAAACATCTGGCCAAGGTGCGTAAGATCGTAGACCGCCTGCCCGAGCTCCGGCACATAATAGTAGTCGACCATGACGGGGTTTCGCCACTCAAGGCCAGGGAAGTAACTTTTTCCCTGGACAAGTCCGATCCCGTGAACGAATTCGACGTTCACCCGACGACGGCCGAATCGCCTTCCGTCCTCCATTACACGTCGGGAACGACGGGAATGCCCAAGGGCGTCAAACATGTTCATTATTCTCTCGTTGCCCAGTATCTGACGGCCAAGTGGGTTCTCGATCTTCAACCGGACGACATCTATTGGTGCACGGCCGACCCGGGCTGGGTTACGGGAACATCATACGGTATCATCGGGCCCTTCAGCCTGGGGGTCACCCAATGTGTTCTGGATTCAGGCTTCTCGGCCGAGGCCTGGTACAGGTTCATCGAAAAGCGCAAAGTCAGCATGTGGTATTCGGCCCCGACGGCCATTCGCTCGCTGATGAAAGCGGGCGACGAACTGGTCAAAAAATTCGATCTCTCCCGCCTGCGCCATCTGGCCAGTGTCGGGGAGCCGCTCAATTCAGAAGCCGTGGTCTGGTCGGAACGCGTTTTCGGTAAGCCGTTCTATGATACCTACTGGCAGACCGAAACTGGTTGCATCGTCATAAGCAATTATCCCGGCATGGAAGTGCGGCCGGGGTCAATGGGCAAGGGCTTTCCGGGGATAACGGCCGTTATCCTTGACCCGAACAAAAACGAGCCCTATCCCGTACCCGGCAAGATCGGCCTCGTAGGGCTGAAGTTCGATTGGCCGTCCCGGATGCGGACATACTGGAACAATGAGGAGGCTTTTCGGAACAAGTTCCGCAACGAATGGTACATTACCGGCGACAGGGCCCGTCTTGACAACGACGGCTATTTCTGGTTCGCCGGCCGGGATGATGATATCATCAACACGGCCGGCCACCTGGTCAGTCCCTTTGAGGTCGAATCGGCTTTGCTCGAGCACCCGGCCGTGGCCGAGTCGGCCGTAGTCGGCAAGCCCGACCCGTTGAATCTTGAGGTGGTCAAAGCCTTCGTGACTCTCAAGCCGGGTTTCGCGGCCGGCAAGGACATTGAGCTCGAAATAATGAACTACACCCGGAAGAAGCTTTCTCCTCTGGCCATGCCTCAGGAGATAGAATTCGTCGATTCCCTGCCCAAGACGAGAAGCGGGAAAATAATGCGCCGCATTCTGCACGCCAGGGAATGGGGCGAGGAAATCGGCGACACGTCGACTCTCGAAAACGATTAATTCAAAGATAAAAAAGGAGATAGGCAATGGCGATTGAAGGGTTGAAAAACATCATTCTCGATTATGTCATCAAGGAGTACCTCGAGGAAGACAGCGAACCCATCAACTACGAGACTCCGCTCATTTCCGGAGGTATCGTGGATTCGTTCTCCATGGTATCGATGAAGAGGTTCCTCGAGAACAAGTACGATATCCAGATCCCCGACGACAGAGCCACCCCGGACGCCTTCGACTCGGTCAACAAGATCGCCGATCTGGTCGAGGAATTCGTAGCCGGGAAAAAGTGAGGGACGGATCATGGCTTTCAGCGACAAAACGCGCGAAAATTACCAGACCGCTCTGGCCGAGATCCAGGGAGCGGGACTGTTCAAGAAGGAAAGGTTCATCCATTCGCCCCAGGACGCCGAAATCGAAGTCGAGTTTCCGGCCGGGGCCGGGCTCAGGAAAGTCATAAACATGTGCGCCAACAATTACCTCGGCCTGTCCAGCCATCCCGAGGTCATCAAGGCCGCCCATGACGGATTGGACAGCCGCGGCTACGGCATGTCCTCGGTTCGCTTCATCTGCGGGACCCAGGACATTCACCGCGAGCTCGAGAACAAAGTGACCGAGTTCCTGGGCACGGAGGATACGCTGCTTTTCCCGTCGTGCATGGATGCCAACGCCGGTTTCTTCGAGGCCGTTTTGACCAAGGACGACGTGATCATCTCCGACCGGCTGGTTCATGCTTCACTCATCGACGGCATCAGGCTCTGCAGTGCGATGCACGACACGTACAAGCATCTGGACATGGCTCATCTTGAGGAAAAGCTCCAGCTTCATGCCGACAAGCGATATAAGCTGGTCGTGACCGACGGCGTTTTTTCCATGGACGGGGACACGGCCAAGCTGGACGAAATGGTCGCGCTCTGTGAAAAGTACGATGCCATGCTTCTCGTCGATGACTCGCATGCCAGCGGTTTCATCGGCAAGACCGGCCGGGGCACACATGAAAAATACGGTGTAGTGGGCAAAATCGACGTCATAACCACCACCTTCGGAAAAGGGCTGGGCGGGGCGAGCGGAGGCTGCGTCTCTGGTAGGCGCGAGCTGGTGGAGATGTGCCGGCAGCGGGCCAGGCCGTACCTTTTTTCCAACACCATAGCCCCGGTCATCATCAGCGGTATACTCAAGGTTATGGACATCATTACCAGATCGACTGAGCGGCAGGACAAACTGGCCAAAAACGCGGCCTACTGGCGCAAGGGACTGAGCGAGGCCGGATTCATTTTGAGAGAAGGCGATACCCCGATCGTCCCGGTCATGCTTTTTAACGCCAAACTGGCTCAGGACGTCTCGATGGGCCTTTATGATGAGGGCATCTACGCCATCGGCTTCTTTTTCCCGGTCGTCCCCCAGGGGCAGGCCAGGATCAGGACTCAGCTTTCGGCGGCCCACGAAATCAGTCACCTGGACAGGGCTCTTGAGGCCTTCGTTAAGGTCGGGAAGAAATTCGATATTCTGGGTAAGACGAAGCAGGAAATCATCGCCAAATACGGAACGTAGAAAAAAGTCTCTAGCGGTTCAACATGAACAGGCACAGACAGAAAAAGCGAGCGTTGATACCAGGCCGGGTATTGTCATTGGCCGCGGCCTGGAGCGTTTTTCTGGCCCTGGCTGCTTGCTCAGGGCCGGAAACCGGATTCAAAAACGCGGTTTTCTTCATCGGTGACGGCATGTCGGTCGAATGCCAGGTGGCGGCGAGCCGCTACCTTTACGGGACTGATACGGGGCTTGCCTGGCACTATTTCCCGGGCCGGGCCTACGTCGCCACCTGGGACGTAACGGCCTACAACCGGCGGGCCCGGATAGAAGGAAAACCTTCGTATAAATCAGGCACATTCACTCCCCGGCTCGGTTATGATGTTATGAAAGAAGGAATTAAGCCTCTCGGGATAACGATTCCAGGACCGAGCCTTTCTCTCGGCTTGCCGGCCACCGATTCGGCTTCTTCCGGGACGGCCTACTCGACAGGCTTCAAAACCGATAGCGGCAACGTCGCCTGGCTTCCCGGCGACCCGCCCGACGGCCGGCTAAGGACAATTCTTGAGGACTTCAGGGATAGAAAAGGCGGAGCGATCGGCGTGGTCAGTAGCGTTCCGTTCAATCATGCCACGCCCGCGGTATTCGTCGCCCATAACACCAGCCGTAACAACTATTATACGGGCTACAGGGGATACGAAGGCCCTGGCCTGGCCGAGGAAATAATATTACAGATCAAGCCGGATGTGGTCATCGGAGGAGGGCATCCAATTATCAATAATCCAGGGCTGGAAAGCAGAAAAGGATACATATCCGAAGACCTTCTATCCGGCCTGCGGTGTTCTGAGGAGTACGTATTCGTGGAGAGGACTCCGGGAGCCGATGGCGGCCGGGCGCTGATCGAAGCAGCCGATAGAGCGGCCGAGACCGGCCGGAAATTATTCGGCCTTTTCGGCGGCCAGGGCGGAAATTTCGACCCGCCGGAAGCCGAAGATTCGCCCGGTCATCCTCTCGTTCGGAAAATTTCGAACGAGGATCCGTCTCTTGCCGAGGCGACGCTGGCCGCCCTGAGAGTCGCGGCCCGCGATGAGGACGGCTTTTTCCTCATGATCGAGCAGGGCGACATCGATTGGACCAATCACGATAACGATTTCGTCCGGATGATCGCCACCATGTATGACCTGGAAGAGGCGGTCAAGGCTGCTTTGACGTTCATCGACCGGCCAGGAGACGGGATCGACCGCAGTAATACCGTTTTCATCGTCACTGCCGACCACGCGACCGGCGGCCTCCGGCTGAATCCTGATATGCCCATGGAGAAGGGCGATCTTCCTTTGCAAATCCCTTATGATCCTGACAAGCTGCCGCCGCCTGGAAGTGACCGGATGGTCAACGCCGAAGCCGCCGCGGCCAAAAAGGTTTTCAGATCGCCTTACCTCTACCCGGACGGGGAAGTGGAATATCATACACTCGGTCATACGAACGATCTCGTGACTTTGTCCGCGACCTGTCCCGCCTGCAGGTTTTTCCTCGAGTTCAAAGGGCTCTGGTACCCGGGCCCCATCCTCGATAACACTCATGTTTACCGGGCCATCCGTAAAGCCCTGGACTTCTGACACCGTTCAGGGACGCGATATTTTTTTTATCGCTAATGCCTATTTGATAATGATCAGGGCTCCGGAGGAATAAGCTCCGAATTCGGGAGCATACATGGACTGGAGGACAGCCGGCGCCGTTTTAAAGCTTCCGGCCATCGCGCAGCGCAGGCGGTACTTGAGCGTATACTCGCCTTCCGGCAGCCATTCCATGAAAAAGTTCGTGCCGCTGTCGCGGATTTCTTCATAGCGGGCAAGCCCGAGATCCCATTTGTAGCCCGAGACGAGGGTCACCGGCTCGCAGCCGGCCGGCCGTGGATCTCTGAGATGGACGTACTCGGCCTGATGCCTGGCCCGGATCGAAAGGTGGGCCTCGATTTCGTCGCCTACGGCCAGAGGCGCGCCCTCGGCGAGCGGCCTCAAGACGATTTCCTGGCCTTTTCGTTCGCGTTTGAAGTAAGCACGTTCGACAGTGAAAAGGTCGCCTTCGCCCTGAGCCGGCATCTTCTCCGTGCTGAAGTGCCAGGTAGCGCTGGCCAGGGCCAGGCCTTGGCCGGTCTTTGAAACTTGCGTTGAGGCACAGTCCGGGCCTATTTTTTCCCCCTGTATGATTAACTGATTCTTTTTCCCGCTGTATTTTTCGGGCTCGAAGGAGAAGGTCGTTTTCACGCCGCAGGTTTCGGCCGTAACCGATTCGCTGACGGCCAGGGCGCCGGTATGTTTCAGGAAATAAGCCACGGAATAAAGGACCTCAGCCGTGGCCCGGGTGGATTTCCAATGGTTGAGTTTTTTGTTGAGAAAAAGCCACTGGACAAGCCCTTCGCTCCTCTTGTCGTCCGGGTCGAGCTCCATGAGGGTCCTCAGAGCAAAGGCGTGGGTTTCGATGGTGTCGTTGTACCAGAGCCAGCCCCTGTCCTCCGGAGCCCAGGACGTAGCCCCGTCGGCCGTCGTTCGGGCGCTATCCATGACGCTGTCCCAGACGAGTTCGGCGTCTTTGACCCGGCCGTTGCGCTTAAGAGTCAGGGCCAAATAGGCCTTCAGATATGGAGAGTGACGCGTCCAGTGCCGGAAGGAGAAGTAGAGCATATCTGCCCGCTCCTTGTCCGTAAAAACTCCGCCCGTCCAGCTCGAATCGGGGAAATTGCTGAGAACGTAATTGAGGAAAGTGATGAGCTCCCAGCCTATGTCGCGGGTCATGAGGCGGCTGACGAACTCGTCGAGATAATGTTCATGCAGATAGCCGAAAGCCCGGACGACCGGTTCCCTGGGCACGTCGACTCCGAATTCGAGAGCCCTGGAGAAACCGTGAACGATGTACATCGTCATGAAAGGCGAGGGGCGGCCTCCGGGGAACCAGGGGAAACCGCCGGTAGAAGTCTGAGCCTTGAGGAGTTTGTCGAGAGCTGCCCGGCGCTGGTTTTCTGCGACCCGGGGCTCGAGCACTTTCTCGATCGTTAAATCCGTACCGGTGCCGCCGCGGGAGGTCTCGAGCCATGGCGTTTCTTCAAAGGTCATCTTCCGGTTGGGGTCGGCCTCATCGAAACTCTCGTAGGCTGTCTCACGGGCGGCCAACTGCCGGGCCAGGCTGGCGACCTGCGGGTATTTGTCGTACAGGCTGGTCAATATCCCGGTCGAAAGAAAACGGTTGAGAGTCTGTTCCGTACATTCGTAGGGATAATTAACGAGATACGGCAACGCTTCGAGAAGGCCGTAGAAGAGCTGGGCATCGACCGTGACGACGAGCAGTTCGTTTATCCGCGTTGGGTCGTCGGTTCGAGCAAGATCATCGAAGCGAAGCTCACGTTTTTCGCCTCCCTTGAGGGCCGCGAAGCGGGATTGGTCGAGATGCATTCTGCCGGGAAGGACGGGCAGGAGCCGAAGCTCACCGTCGGCAAGCGAGCCTGAACGGGCCGTAATTTTGAAGGCGATAGTTCCGACCCTGGCTGGTACGGATAAAGGGAAGACGACCGTACTGCCCCCTCCCGGCTTGACCGTGAAGGGCTGGGGCGGGACGACCTCCTTCAGACCGAAGGCCGGGGCCAGATTGTCACCGGTCAGAGGATCGGTTATCTCGAGCGTGACTTCACCCGCGGCCTCCCTGTCGCCGGAGTTGTTGACCATGACTCTCAATCCGGCCTGGTCGCCCTCCCGGAAGAAACGGGGCAGATAGGGACGGACCATTATCTCTTTGAAACTCATGGCCTCGGCCTCGAGCGTTCCGCCGGAAAAGTCGCTCATCAAGGCGTGGACGAAGACGCGCCAACCTGTTACCGAGTCAGGCACGGTGAACTCGATCGAGGCCGTCCCGTCTTCACCGGTCAGAAGATGCGGCTGCCAGAAAGCCGTCTCGGCGAAATCCGAGCGTAAAGAGGGCCTCTGCGGAGGTTCGGGTTCGGCTTCAGCCGTTTTTTTAATATCGATGGCCTCGGGTTCATGTTCGCCTACTTTTCCGCCGAGAACACTTCCCGGCGTTTCTCCGGTAACGCTGGCCTGGGCTCTTATGGCAGGAGAAAGGTAACCGCGTAGGAAGCGGCCCGGTCCGCCGATGCCATAGCTGCCCAACGCAAGCAATTCATCCGGCCTGAAAATTCTATTCTCCTGCACCGAGGGCAGCGTATCCTGTATGAACAGCATCCGGCCCGTACCAATGTTCGTTTCCCACCGTACAGTCCGGCTCAGGTCCGGATATAACGAGATCAGGCGCCACGGATGGTGAGGCGTGAAGATATCGAGGCTTCGGTCGTACATGTAAGCGAGCAGCTCGGCCGCGCCTTTTTCCGCCGGCTTGCCTTCCGGAGTTTTGACAGTCACCCGCCACGTTTCACGGCCGCCGGGTTTGATTTTGTCCGTGAAGGTCGCGAAGCTGAGTTCGAGTTCCTTGTTATCCCAGGGGACGAAAACCGAGGCAGCCTGGCTCATGAACTGGTGGTCGCGGACAGCCGTGAGCCGGAGGCCGAAACCGCCTCTCATGTCCTCAGTGACCGGGATCTCGATAAGGCCTTTGTTGTTTCCGGTTTCGAACCAGCGGCGTTCCCGGAGATCGCCGCCTATGAAAGTCTCGACAAGAATCGGCTGACCGCTCCAGCCGCTTCCGGCTGAAAAACGGGCTGTTGCTCCAGGCTGGACCGAGGCCTTTTCGGCTTTGAGGACGAGCGGCAGCTTGAGATAGGGCCCTGAATCTCCGGCGACCAGGAAGTTCAGCATTTCCATGCATACGCTTCCCGATTCGTCCTTGGTTTCATATATGATGCGGTAAGCCCCCGTCTCGAGCCCCGCTAACTCGATCCGGGCCGTTCCGCCGGCGTCATGAGAGACTTTTCCTTCGGCGCATAAATTCCCCTCTTTCCACAGGTGAAGTATGGTTTCATTGGAGAGGCCGGTTTCCCATCTGGGCCGCAGCCGGTCGCCCTCAGTCGGTGGGAACGAGGGATCCAGCCCTCCTGGAGGAACCGGAACGGGTTGATCGGCCGGGAGTAGCGTTGTCCCGGGTTGAACGAGCCGGAAGACGCGCCATATGCCCTGGCCTTCTCTGGGGATGCCGTTGAGATCTCTGAGATTTAGGGTGAAAGGCATAGCCGAACCGGCCATGAAAAAGCCGGCGGCGGGGGTAATCGTAACCTCGACGCTCACGAAACCGAGCCTGAAAGTCCGTTCGGCCGAACGGGTTTCGCCGCCCTCGTCCGTGACATCGACCGAGAGTTTATAGCGGTAAGTCAAACCCGGTGTCTGAAGAGCTTTCCGCTCGTCCGCTCCGGGAGTGAATTCAATGGCGAATGACCCGTCCTCGTCGAGCCGGGCCCGGCCGCCGGCCACGGCCTGGCTCCGGCTACGGCCGGGATCCCACCACCACCAACCCGGGAATACAGGTTCGCGGGTAACCCGCCAGGCGGCCTCGCCGGTCGTTACCGGCAGGCCGAAATAATAACGGGCTTCGGCTTTGAGCCGGGCCGCCCGGTTGAGACGAAGCGGCTTTTCCGGATCGAGGACTGTGACCTCGAAGGTTGGACGTTTGTATTCTTCGACGCGCACCTCGGTCTGGCCGGGCGGCGAAGACCGGAGCCGCCATACTCCGAGCGGACGGCCGGCCGCCGGAATCACGAACTCTCCGCTGGCCGTGCCGAAAGCGTTCGTGGAGACCGAAGCCTGGGCGATACGTTCGCCGTTGACGTCCTCGAGCCAGACGGTTGCCGGTTGGCCTGCTTCGGGAGCCAGCCGGCCGAGGTCGCGCTCTCCCTCGTAAGCCAGTATCTTCCAGAAAAGTCTCTGGCCCGGGCGGTAGATCGAACGGTCGGTATAGATCAGCGCTCCCCGTGACCATGTTGTTTTGGAGGTTTCAGGAGTAAAGAGAGAAGAATAGTGAGAAGCAATGTCCTGGTTTTTCCTGGCCAGCAGAAGATACCTGCCTCGTTGCCGCCGGGGCTCGAATGAGACCCGGCCGTTTGCATCCGTAGTCCTGGTTCCAACCAGTCTATGACGGTCGGTGTTCCAATCGACCCGGTAGAGTTCGACTTTAACACCGGCCAGAGCCCGGCCGGTAGTGCCGGAGAGGATAAACGTTTCTCCGCCGGTCCGGGGATCTCCCGGCCCAACCGATGGAACCGCATTCTCCTCCCCGCGGCTGAGAATGACGAGGTCGCTGACCTCGATTTTGAGTCCGACCATTTTGTTGTCTCTGTAGCCGAAGTCTTCATTGGTGGATAGAACGAACATGTATATTCCGGGCAGCATGCCAGCCGGCAGATTGGTATACGTGTAATGGTCACGGTAATCGCGGGTCCGGGGAAGATCGACCCGCCAGGCCGCATCCGGCTTCCGGGACTCGACCATGGATCGGATCTGGTTTATAGGCAGTCCAGTAACGAAATATCTGGCGGTCGACAATATTTTTTCTATGTCAAGCAAATAAGCCCGGACGTAGAGCTGTTTCAGGTTACGGTGGGTGATGCGGACGGAACGCCGGCTGGCGGCATCGATCTTCATCGCTTCGGCGGAAAAATGAGGAGCCTCGATCGATTGGACGATGTACAGGCAATTCCAACCGCCGGGCGAGTCAGGATACAGGTCATTGCCTTCGGCGGCAATGGTGCGGGCCCGTAAAAGAGCGTCGGGTTTGTCCTCCCGGCGCGTCAATTCGGCCAGGAGAGCCTGGCCCATGGCCCACCAGGCATATTTACGGTTGAATCGAAGAAACCTGGTAAGGTGTTTCAGGATTGCGGACCGGTCTTCCTCTCCGTCGAAAACCTCGTGAAGGGCCCTGACAAGCTCGAAGCGGTCTTCGAGGCTGGCTTCGGGGCGCGAATGTCGTCTGCTCCAGGCTTCGTGTTCGCCAAGCAAGGCAACGATTCTCTCGATAGGGTGTCGGGCTGGATCGGCCAGTATGCGGGAGGCATCGGCCGGGCTCGTTTCGCCCGCCCCGGCCAGCAGGCCGGCAAGATCAAGAAGCCAGGTCTCATTTTCCTCGCGTGGAGTCCAGAATGTCGTATCGGCCAGGAGCCTGGACATGTAATAGACGACGGCATCGCGCAGGGTGTCACGTATCCCGTCCGGATAGTCACCCGGCTTCCAGAAATCAGGGAATTCGCCTGGTTCGTGGCCGGCCAGACTATCGCGGTCCTGCCAGACCCGGAGAAGCTCCTGCCAGGCCTCTTCGAAAATCTGCTCCTTGGTCCAAGCCTTGAGATCTACTGCGCCTCCGGCTTCAACCGCCTCTCGCTGGACTATTTCCCATTGGTAGAGTTCATAATAAGTTATAAGAGATTGAGCATAAAAAAGACCGAGCATATGCCGGTCGAGGGGAGAATCCGGCCATGGCTCTTCTTTCAAAAAACGGACCGCGGTCTCGGCGCTGTGCAAGGCGGTGCGCAGCTGGCTTTCCCTGATCAGGGTCCAGGTCCAGAGACCGGTATCGCCGGTCCGGCGGGCTTCTTCCCGGATGCGTGCGCATTCATCGGCCGCCGCCTGGTATTTTTCTTCTTCGATTAGTTTTTCGACTGCCTTTTTCACGGCCTGGCCTTCGTCAGGGGCGGATTTTATTATGCTTCCGGTTTCAGTCGGCCCGGCGGACGTCGTCGGCTGTCCCCTCATTAAGCCGGCGGCGAGCATCCCGGCTAAAACAGCCGCGGCAATCAGGAAAGCTGGCAAAACGCGTAGCTTATTAAATATGGCCTTATTTGGCATGATTCCCTCCCGCGTCCTTTGGCTATGGCCTTCACCCGGCAAAGAAACGGCATCGATTTTCCGGTCCCGGCGATTCAACCTGCTCTTGCACGTTCGCCTTGATTTATTTCAGTGCTTTCAAGCGGATGTTTCTGAATTCGACCCTGGAGCCGTGATCGAGTAACCCGATCCGGCCCGAATCACGACCAAGGCCCGGATGTTCGCGGCCGTCGATCGTTCCGCCGCGGCTCGCTTCGTCCAGATTGCAGTCGACGACGGTCACGCCGTTGACGATGACCTTGATCAGCCGTCCCTCGACATTGATTTCTTCACTATTCCATTCGCCCGGCGGCTTCAGGACTCCCCGCCTGGCCGGGAACACTCCGTAGACCGAGCCGTGATACTGATATGGCTTGAGGTCCCGGTAGACGGGTGAGCCGTCTTCGAGGATCTGAATCTCAAGGCCCGAATAGGCCGCATCACCTTCGACGGGGGCCCGGATGCCGATGCCGTTATTCGACGCCGGATATAACTTGAAATCGAAACGGAGAATGAAGTCGGAATATTCTTTCTCCGTATAAAGATTACCGGTTGCCCCGTCCGGAACGACGATGATTTTTCCGTTTTCGACGGCGTAGCCTGCCTCCGCGCCAATCCAGCCTTCGAGGTTGCAGTCGTTGAAAAGGGACAAGAAACCATCGGCCGCCTCGAACTCATCCAGTTCCGGCGGGGGAGAATCCTTTTGGATTTCACGGATCCAGATATCCTTGAAGCAAAGGCGATTGCCGTGGGCCTGAAGCTCGATCTGGCCGGCCGGGTAGATAGGTTTTTCCCGTTCCCAGTAATTCTCGAGAGCTACGTTGTCGACGACCAGCTTGTCGTTCAGGTAGACCGTGACCAGGTCGCCGATCATGATGATCCGGAAATTATTCCACTCGCCGGCGGGTCTGTCCGCTCTGGCCAGTGGTTTGCTCGGGCCTTTCTGGTTGTTGTATAGGCCGCCCGAGCCTTCCGGGTTGGCCTCCGGATCCCAGATCTGGACCTGGGGCGAACCACGCAAGTAAATTCCGCTGTCGCCGCCTTTTTCTATCTTCCAATCGACGAGGAATTCGAAATCGGCATAATCTGAAGCCGTACACAGGCTTTCGCCCCGGCCGTCGAAAACGAGCGCTCCGTTCTCGATTTTCCAGTGCGAACGCATCCTGTCATCGGCTTCGGCCTGGGCGGCGGAAAGATCGGCCTGGCTCATCCTGGCCCGGCGCGGCGGGTCGGCCACCAGTCCTTTCCAGCCCTCGAGATTTTGTCCGTTGAAAAGCTGAACGAAGCCGCCTTGTTTAAGGCGTCGGTCGATTACGCTTCGAACTCTGGCCATGTCGGCCGGGTCTTCCGCCAGGTCCTCGATCTTTTTCAAAATTGCAACTGCTTCCTGGCGGGACAGCCAGAGTTCAGCCGGAGCCTGTTCGGAAGCTATCTCGAGGATCGCTTCTGAGGCCGCAGGCCCGAGAACCGGATGGCCGAGATAAGCCGAGAGAAGTTTGAAAGTCCAGGGATCCCGGAAGGCGGACAAACCACGGAGGATTACGGTTTTGTCGGCCTCTTCCCTGACCGAATCGAGGCAGTCCTTGAAAAGCTGGTACTTTTTCCAGGCCGGCTCTTTCGAATCGTTGACTAAACGGACATATCCCTCGAGAGCGATCAATAGGTCATGTCTGGAGTCGGTTTGTTTAATGGTGCCGAGCAGGCGGCTGGCAGCCTCAATCTCGGGCCAGCGGGAAAGGGCCACGAGAGCGGCGGTTCTTAAGCGCGGATTTTCGTCCGAGAGGCGGGCCGAGACAAAATCGAGAGCGGTTTTTCCTCCGAACCGGGCCAGAATTCGGATGACGGCTTCTTGTTCTTTATCAGGTGAATCTTTTATCAAATTGATGAGCCTTGAGACCGCGGTGTCGGCTTCTCTCGTTGCGGCCGCAGCCACGGCGTCCTCGAGATTTTTGATCTCCCGGCTGTTGTCCATTTCCGTTAAAAGCCGGATCAAGCGCGGCAGGTCTTGCGGCCGGGCCACACCGGCCAGGGCTTTTAAAGCAGCCGATCTGACCCCGTCTTCACCGGATCCTGTCTCAGCGAAGACGAGATCAGCGTGGGCCTCGGCGGCTTTTTCACCCAGGATTTCAAGCAATACCGCCTTGGCCGGTCCCGTCGCCGACGGCATGGCGGCGATGACGAGGGGCATGATATCTTTGCCGTCGAAGCACAGAAGCGCTTTCCTGGCGGCGGCCAGTTGAGTTTCCTCTTCCGAGCCCGTGACGAGTTCGATGAGTGGGTGAAGTAGGTCACGAGTCCACTCTCCGTTTATGGCCTCAATGGCCGCCAGGCGAACATCGGCTGACCGGTCAGAAAGTGACATCCGGATCAAGGGAAGTGCACGTGCGTCCCGTCTCCGGCCCAGCCGGTCGATGATTTGGGCCCTGGTCGCGGGCGTTACGGTTGGGGCTTTTTCGATGAGAGCCGGTACGATCAGGTCCCGGTTTATACGGAAACCGAGTTCGAGGGCTGCGGCCCGGAGGCTTTGATCTTCTTCGTCGAGGGCCTTCAGTATCGTGCTTACGGCTGTTCGTTCGTCGACGAGCGTAACGATCAATTCCAGAGCGTCTGAGGCGATATGGCTTTCGCCCGGCCGGCGATAGAATTCGTAAATTGAATCGGCTGCATCCAAGGCTTCCCGTCTGTGGCCTTTTCCGGCCAGCTCCCGGGCGTATGTAATATAGAGAAATGCGGCTCGGTGACGTTCTTCATAAGAGGCGGCGACTTTCGATTCTGAAAGAAGCTCTGCGACCGCCGGATCGCCGGTAAGAGCCAGCGCATGTAACGCGGCCTGTCTGACACCGGGATCGTCGCTTGACGTGTAGCGGCGCAGTTTTTTGGCCGCTTTCGGAGTTCGCAGTTGGCCGATGGCCTGGATCACGGCCTCCAGGGCCAGGCCTCGGACCTTACCCAGTGATTTAAGCAGTAATTTTCCGGCTTGAGGGCCGCCGATCGACTGGAGAGCCCTGGCCGCCGGGCCGGCCGTCCGCTCATCAGTAAGGAGGCGCGCAAGCGGTTTGACGGCCTCGGCTTTTCCTGCCAGCTGAACGTGGGAGATGAGAAAGTTACGGATTTCTTCGTGGGGGCTGGATTGGGCCAGGGCCAGGATCTTTTCAATGTACATAATTCTTTGTCTTTCGCGGCCTGGGCGGCCCAGCGAAACCGCCATGGCGTTGACCGCGAAGCGGGCCCGGGAATCGTTCGAAACTCCGGCCGGAGAAAGCCGGCGGCAGACCTCCTCCACGGCCTCAGGGCCGAAGCTGAGCAATTTTCCGGCCAGGGACTCCTGAACCCGGGCATTCTCGGCCGGAAAGGCGGCAAGTAACTGATCGATCTCAGCTTTTAATCCGGCCGTCTTGCCCCCGGGCTTTTCTTCGCTCGGTAAGATAGCCGAAATCGCCGGCAGCATGGCCGGCGAGGCGTAAGATAAAAGCGGGATGAAAACGAACACGGAGACAAGCACAGAAAGAGCCGTGATCTTTATCCTAAGTTCGTTTCCGGCCGTCAGCCTGGTCATAAATGCCATGGTGACCTCATGGGTTGGTGGATCAGGCGATTGGCTTCTTCGTCGTCGACGAATCTTTCGGCTGCCGGGTCAAAACGAAGAAGCCGGTTGAGCTGAACGGCCGCCTTGGCCAGGTTGACCAGGGTGCAGGATCTGTGGCCTTTTTTTTCGTCGAGAGCGAAGCGTTTTCTTTGCCTGACGGCCAGAGCGAAATCCGTGACTTCCGGTTCCGGATCGGGCAGCCCGGCCACCAATTTTTCGATTCCGGGTATATCGGATTTGAAACCGCGGAAGAGCTTGCCGTCCGGGCCCTCGACGAATGGGGAATTCACGTCTTTGTTTTCGCCGTCAAGCACTATGACCGAACCGTCGGCATATCTCATCTCGATCCGGCGCCAGGTGCCGCAGGCGTCGGGATGTTGTTCCGGGCAATCGGCCTGAATTTCGACCGGGCTTGTCTCGTCTTTGTCCAGAATATATTGAACGGGATCGAGGTAATGCTGGCCCATATCGCCCAGACCGCCGCCGTCATAGTCCCAGTAGCCGCGGAAGGTGACGTGCACCCGGTGAGAATTATATGGTTTCCAGGGCGCCGGCCCGAGCCAGAAATCGTAATCGAGCTCTGGCGGGACGGGCTCCGGCTTGAGGAAAGTACGGCCCCGCCAGTAGAATTTCCAATCGAAACCGGTGGCGGCGTTGACCGTAACCTTGAGCGGCCAGCCGAGCAGGCCGCTCTGAACGATCTTTTTTATGGGTTTGACCTCGGTCCCGAAACCATAGAACCTACCCTCGAAGCGGAACCAGGTATTGAGCCGGAATATACGGCCGGTGCGCCTGACGGCGCTGACCACGGCCTGTCCTTCACCGATGGTTCTGCTCATCGGCTTTTCACACCAGATGTCTTTGCCAGCTTCGGCCGCGGCGATAGAAATCAGAGCATGCCAGTGTGGCGGGGTGACGATATGGACGACGTCTATGTCCGGCCTGGCCAGAACTTCACGAAAATCCCGGTAAGCTTTGACTCCGGGGCCGGCGGTTTCGAGGGCCGTCTTGATGTGCCCGGCGTCGACGTCACAGACGGCGAGCAGGCGTGCTCCCGGATAAGCAAGGTGGGCCAACCCCATGCCTCCGACGCCTATAACCGCCCTGGTCAGGGTATCGGAGGGGGCAAGATATGACTTGCCTCCCAGAACGTGCCTGGGAACGATGACCAAGCCGGCCGCGGCCAGGGCTGTTCTGCGGAAGAAATCCCGTCTGGAAACCGGCGATAAAATTCTGGTCATTACGGAAGTATTATAAATTATAGAGAGACTTCAGGTAAATCAGAAAAGACCGACTATCTGCCCGGTTTTCGGATCGAGGTCGACGTCAAAGAAGGCAGGACGCGTCGGCAGTCCGGGCATGGTCCGCATGTCGCCGCAGATCGGATAGAGGAAACCGGCTCCGATACTGGCCCTGACGTTGCGGACGGGAATCCGGAAGCCGGTCGGAACACCTTTCAATTCTTGATTATGACTCAAGCTCAGGTGCGTTTTAGCCATGCAGATGGGCAGGTTGCCGAAGCCGAGCTTCGTATACAATTCGATCTTGGCTTCCGCTTTCGGGGCGTAGTCCACCCCATCGGCCCCGTAGATCTCGCGGGCGATGGTTTCGATCTTTTTCTTAATCGGCCAGTCGAGCGGATAAAGAAACCTGAACTCGGACGGTTTGGCCGCGGCTTTAATCACGGCCTTACCGAGGTCGACGGCTCCCCTGCCTCCCTCCGCCCAGAGATTGCAAGCAACGGCGTCGTCGGCCCCGGCCTCGATCGACGCCTTCCGGATGAGCTCGATCTCGGCGTCGGTGTCGGCCGTGAACCTGTTGACGGCGACTACGGCCGGGACACCGAACTTTAGAGCGTTCTTGATATGGACGACGAGGTTTGCGAGGCCTTTCTTGAGGAGCGGGAGATTCTCCTTCGTGTATTCGGGGGAGAGAGGTTTACCGGCGACCACTCTGGGCCCGCCTCCGTGCATTTTGAGAGCCCGGACGGTGGCTACGACGACCACGCAATCGGGTTTGAGGCCGCTGGCCCGGCATTTGATGTTCATGAATTTTTCCATGCCGCAGTCGCCCCCGAATCCGGATTCGGTTACGACGTAACCCTCGCTGCCGACCAGGCGGAGAGCGATGAGATCGGCAATGATCGAGGAATTGCCATGGGCGATATTGGCGAACGGCCCGGCGTGGACTATGGCCGGAGTATTTTCCAGAGTCTGCATAAGATTGGGCATGATAGCGTCTTTCATCAGGACGGTCATGGCCCCGGCTACCCCCAGGTCCTCGGCCGTGACGGGCCGGCCGGAACGGTCGGTGGCGACGACGATTCGACCGAGCCGCTCTCTCATGTCTTCGAGGCCGGTCGTTAAAGCCAGGATGGCCATGACCTCCGAGGCCACGGATATGTCGAAACCGGTGTCCCTGACTTTGCCTTTCTCTTCGGGCCCCAGCCCTATTCTGACTTTCCTGAGAAAACGGTCGCTTATGTCGATGACCCGGTTGATGATGATGCTCGATGGGTCAATATCCAGGCGGAACATGAGGCGTTTTTCTTCGGGCGTAAGTGTGTCGGGATCGGTCTTGTTTATGCCCAGCTTTTTAAGGCGGCGGAGCATCGTCGGAGAGAACCGGCGCCGGCCGTCCCTGCCGGGCGGACAAAAGGCGTTGAACAATTTTTCGTCGTCTTGATTGCCTTCGTGAAAAATCCGCACGTCCAGGGCGGCGGCCATAAGATCGTGGGCGGCCGTGACGGCGTGGATATCGCCGGTAAGATGGAGATTGAAATCCTCCATGGGAATGATTTGCGAATAACCGCCGCCGGCGGCTCCGCCTTTTATGCCGAAGGTGGGTCCCATGCTCGGCTGGCGGACGACGGCGACCGCATTTTTGCCAAGGTGAGCCCCGAGGGCCTGGCTCAGACCGACGGCCGTCGTGGTTTTCCCTTCGCCGAGAGGCGTGGGCGTTATGGCCGTAACATCGACGTAGCGGCCGGGGGATTTGTCCTTGAGACGTTCGAGGACGTTCAGATGGATTTTCGCCTTGTACCTGCCGTATAGATCGAGGTCGCTCTCATCGAGGCCTAACCGGGCGGCGACTTCCTTGATGGGAAGAAGTTCCGCCGCCTGGGCGATCTCGATGTCGCTGGGCATGGATCCGCTATGTTTCTTGTTCATGGAGATTCACCTTTCAGAGGTTTTATTGTAGCTGGAATCCGCCGCCTGTTCAAGTAATGAAAAAAGGCC